>Ga0209654_1000148_pt1 | contig 73291 bp, 76 predicted proteins | sample SaaInl1SG_22_DNA_FD_184646 | JGI IMG/M metagenome (GOLD analysis project Ga0209654, IMG submission 184646) | Marine microbial communities from expanding oxygen minimum zones in the Saanich Inlet - ESP_161SG_22_DNA (SPAdes) (version 2) | ecosystem: Environmental > Aquatic > Marine > Intertidal... | reverse complement strand
ACTCATTTGCGGCCTTAACCAAGATGTGATTGGGGCTTGTGATTAAATTTACTGCTTTCAGGATCCGGTACACAGAGCTCTCTGAGATAAAATGTCCACTGTTATCGGTCATAAAGGTGGCTATCTCCCGAGGGGAGTCCCCACTCCGATCTAAGGCCACTTCTATCACCTTCGTTCTGTAACTTTCTGGGATCTTATTCCATGTACTGCGGCATTTTTTATCTTCTAGTGCATCGGGACCGCCTTCAAGGAACTTGTTGTACCAGCTATAGAACGTTGACGTACTCACGTTAAGCTCCTTCACCGTTCGCTTTAACGGAAGATCAGAAGACTCTACCAGTCTTATAATCTCCATCTTTTCTTCTTTAGTATATCTCATGTAGCGCTGATATGGGTCTATTCCATGCCTTTCGATAGCTTTTTTAAAAAGCGGTTACGAAGTATTTCCTCAGCTAAGGCTTCTTTAAGTTCACTGTTCTGCTTGCGCATCTCGGCAACCTCACCGCTATCTGCTTCACGTTTGGTATCACCATTTAATCGTGCCTTACCAGCGTCCATAAAAGCCTTGCTCCAGCTATAGTAGACGGATTGAGCAATACCTTCTCTTCGACAGATCGCAGCAATAGACTCATCACCGCTTAACCCTTCTAATACGATAGCAATCTTTTCTTCAGGATTGAATAAGCGCTTGGTACGACGTTTTACATCTTTGATAATGGCCTCGGACTTCTTCGGCCTTCCTGGTCCTTTTTTCATTTTGACTAAAGTGTTGGGAGACTCTTTCATATACTTTTTAAGTCTCCATTAAAAAATACTAACTTTAGTCCAACTTACGCTGACGACTTACAAGCGGTGTATACCATCAGTTAGACGCTGCAAATAAATTTCAAAGTATTAATGAAGCTGCTCTTAATCAAAGTATAGAAAATATTCGAAGAGACACATTGAATCATTTAAATAGTACTGTAAATCCAACACTTATCATCTCCTTAGGTACAGCGTACAGTTGGGAAATAAATGATGTGGTTGTTAATAACTGTCATAAACTACCTCAACATCTGTTTCAACGGAGAATATTAACTATTAAGGAAATAGAATCTGCGTGGGATACAGTATTAAAGCTTATTCCAGTGGGTTGGAAAATTATTTTTACCGTAAGCCCTGTGAAGTACACTAAATTAGGTTTAGAAGAAAATTTTATCAGTAAATCTATCCTTAGATTAAGTATAAAATCTTTTATTGAAAACTATTCTAATAGTTATTACTTCCCTAGTTTTGAGATAATTACAGATGAATTACGTGATTATAGTTTTTACAAAGAGAATGGAACCCATCCTAATGAAGCTGCGGTTGAAGTGGTTTTTGATCGGTTTAGATCCTTCTTAAATTTCTAAAAATTCAGGTCGAAGAAGCGCTAACTTCAATACAGCAGCTACACTTATACTATCTGTTATTAAACCATTAAGCACTTGTTGGTAAAGGGTACTGAAATGCAAGCGTTCTAAGCGAAGATTTTCTGTGTCTTCATGAGATGTACCAATAAAGGTTAAAGATTCAGCTAAGAAGACGATAGCACGCTCATTTGTAACGCTATTACTTAAATCCAACTGTAGAAATTCAGACCACTGTTTTGCAGTATACCCAACCTCCTCTTGTAATTCCCGTTTTGCACTTTCTAAAGGGTTTATTCCAATTGGACCGCCACCCTCTGGTATTTCCCAACTGTATTTATTTATTGGAAATCTAAATTGACCTACACGCCAGGTATACCCATCTTCGTCGATAGGAATGATTCCGATAGCTATATTCTTAAAATTAACTTCTCCATAAATCCCCTTAGTACCTCCTGGAGTAATGACGTCATGGTGGCGAACAGTGATCCAAGGGTTTTCATAAGCTTCATTAGAGTTCTTAACTATCCAGTCTCCTCTATTAATATTTATATTCATTTTAAAAAGTATATAGTAATATATATAGCGTGTTGATAACCGTTATAACTCATGAGATGAAATAATCTTTTAAACTGGTTTATAGCTTTATAAACAATTATAATTTACTTAGGTATTTGGTTAATAAGCTATTACTACTTTATAAAGTTTACTGTTAATAATAGTATTAACAACAACAAGTTGGTAAATTAAACGTGATCAACAGATGATATCCTTGTTTTTAAGGTTTGTAAGTAAGCAAGAAGTATTTCTAAGTCGTAATGCTTAAATCAAGAATATTTTGAATTGGTTAAAATTTTGAGATATGCAAGAAGAAGTTTTAAAAGGATACGATCTACTTATGCATGTTTATACACAAAGTAATACACAACATTTACGACCTTTATAAAAAAATTAAAGAGTATGAAAATAGCAATTGGATGTGACCACGCGGGTGTAGAATTAAAATCTGTATTAATTCAATTAATTGAAAATTTAAACAACAAAGCAATAGATAAAGGTCCTTTTTCGAGCGATAGTGTTGATTACCCGGATTATGGTCATGCAGTTGCTACAGCTGTAGAGCAAGGTGATGCCGATCTAGGTATTGTTATTTGCGGTTCTGGTAATGGTATTAATATGACGGTGAATAAACACCAAGGTATTCGCGGGGCCTTATGTTGGACTCCAGAGATTGCGGCTCTAGCTCGTCAGCACAACGATGCTAATATTATAGCAATTCCAGCTCGTTTTATATCTACGGAAGAAGCAAAAGAAATAGTTGCTGAGTTTTTAAATCATGAATTTGAGGGTGGTCGTCATCAGAGAAGGGTAGGTAAAATTGCCTGTAAATAAATTATTTAACCACTCTATAAATTAAATCACCTTCATAAGAGGTGAGTTGTATTCCAGGATGCTGTTGCCATATATTTTGCAAGAAGCGAAGGGAGTATTCACCATAAGTTCCACTAGGTGCAGGAGTGGTTTCTAATAAAGTAATTAATTCAGCGGGAGTAATGGTTGACGGATAACCCGGAAGTACGGGTTGCTCTTTATACATACACTCTATTAAATAGTCTTTAAAACTATTTTTATAATAAGGAAATAGAAACCCTCCTTTTAAAGGTGTATTCACAAACCAGTTTACCGTTGCATGTACTTCTAGACCGGAAGCAGCCACATATTTAATAGGATGGTTATTTAATAATTTTAGTAATGTTAATCCTTCTATCTCCCGAAGTTTTGGGTGGTCCGTATTTAATACAAATAAAGGATCCGTATATATTCGGGTCGCAACAATGACTTGATAGTTATTTTTTAAGAACCAATCAGTAATAGAGTCGTTTTGGAGGCAGTAGTTATCTTGGAAAAATAATACTGTGGGATTTTTACTACGACCTATTTGGACCAATTTATAATTAGGTAGGTTTGTTTCAATAGTTTTCGTCGACGAACAATTAGTAAGTAATAATGACAGAGTTACAAGAATTACGGCGTTTTTTACGCGTAGTTTATCTACGTAAGTCATTGTATTACAGTATTTTAGTATTATTATTCAGTTTTATTGCTACGGTCTCGTTAGCAGTAGTTAACCACTTTTACATTCCAGAGTTAGCAACGGTTAGAAAGATAGCTGGAATCTTACTTTTTATTGCATCAAGCGCATTCTTATTTTGGCCGATCCGGTACATTATAAAGGCAATAACATTCAAGTTTTATTCATTAAATAAACTCGGAAGGGAATTAAAACAATTTGATGAAGGCAGGTTGAATGAGACGACAGGTTTATCAAAGAAAGAGTTAGACCACTGGGCGCAAAATGTTGTTTTAAAAAAAACGCACTTGCGTATTCCGGAATTTAAAAATCACTTAAACACAAAACTACCGGTATCGTTAATTACTGGTGTGTTTATAATCTTACTAATAACCTTAATAAGTAGCCCAAAAAGCATTTTAAATGAAAGTAAGGATGAGCTAATAAAAGGAACGTTTACCAGGGAAACTCAAGAACTAGGCATCAAGGATACTGTTCGTGCTGCATTTAATACCGTGTTCGAGATAAATCACCCGGTATTAAAAGGTTTTCATAATAACGTTTCTAAACCGGAGATGTTAATTAAAAGGAATGAAACAATTGATTGGGAATTGAACGGTAGATTGTATAAGACACAAACAATCATTTGTGATAGCATCCCAAAACTTACATCTTGGCGTGCTTTTATATCACCTCCCGACTATTTAAGCTTATCAAGCTATTCAACACAGGATACTATTAAAGCTTTTCCAAAATCAGAAATTACAATTACATATCAAGGTGTACTAATCGAAAAAATAAAGGTCAATGTTTCACGTGAAACAGATAACAACACTTTTATCTGGGGTGGAGGTGATATTACACTAAGCTCTAGTTATTGGGAAATAAAACTACCCGCTATACTACTAAAAGATACACCTCCTTTAATTACGGTGTTAAAAAATGATAGAGATTCAATCTCAATAGTAGTGAGTGATGATTATGGATTGAAGCAGGTCAACATTGATTCAAGGGTTGTTCCTATGGACGGATTACGAAGAACTATAAATATAGCCTGGGAGAACCAATCAATAATAAGGATCGGGGTTAAAGACAATAACAACAACACAACACTCAGGGAAATCAATAAACCAAGGCTAAACGCAGCTCAATTAACGAATACCGCCTCTGAAAAAGCCTTAAAAAGTATAATTACAGAGAATAAGGAACTTGTTATCACCCAGTACCGTGAGCAAAAAGAGAGTGAATTAAGAGAATTAACTAATTCAGAAGTTAAAAAGAGAGATAAGGAGACGAATAAACAGAAGAACGATACACCAGAAAGCTTAAAAGATCTACTAAAACGATTGGATGAACTTTGGCGCATGGAAGAGGCTGTAGAATTACTTTCTAGGGTAGACACCAATTTGAATACTGCCTTAGATAGCGCCATTAATAAGGCAGCAGACGCGCTGCTAGAGCTCGATTTAAATGAAGCAGAAGAGCCTGTTGAACTCATGAAAAACATGGAAGAGCAAGGTGAACAAAGAAAGCAGCAAGCGAAGGAGGCGAGCGACAAATTGAAACAACTCCTGGCAAATAGTATTTCCGAAGTTCAAGAAGACAATGTAGCGCGTATAAAACGTCTTCTAAAAGATAGTTGGATGGTAAGTGTATTTCAAGAAGACCTGCGATCGCTGGCCTTGTCTGTTAATAAAGCACGCGCACAGCAGCTGGTATTAACGAACGAAAGAACCATTAACGACAGTTTAGATTTATTACTGGTTCACGAACCCATGCTTAGCCAAGTACTCGCAGAGAAAAGAACAAACCTAGATGCGGCGATGCGGGCTATCGAAGCGAAGATTGTAAATAGCAAGAGTCTCGATAGCGATGTTGGTTACGCGATCACAGCGCTAAACGATATTAACCAAACACTTTACTTTCTTTTAGAGAGTGAGAAAAAGAGCCTCAATCAAGCAAAAAAGAATTGTAAAAAAGGTAAACCAGGATCTTCGGGTAAACCAGCCACCTCAGGCAAGGGCAAGGAAGGAAAAAAAGGGACACCTAACCCCTCGAAGAAGCCAGGGGGAAGGGAGAAAGGAAAGTCTGGAGATCTTAAAAAAGGTGAAACAGGCACCAAGCCCGGCACTTCAGGGTTACCGGGTGAGAAAGAGTTATTGAAGAGAATAGAATTAGCGAAAGAGTCTTTAAAAACGGGTGGTGAAACACGAGGTAAAATGCTTGATGAATTAGAACGAATAAAGCAAGAGCTGCTTTTTAATTCAAAGACAACAGAGGAAGCCTTGAATAGATTAGAGGAGAGGCTGTGGCAAGTTGAAGAAAGTGTTTTTAATAAAGACGAATATGGAGAGAAGAGAGCTAGCGAGTCTGGAGAAGCACCTGGGTTAAAAGAAGGTGAAAGCATTGATTTTAAGGTGTTAAAATCTAAGATGACCGACTTACCTTTGCCTGTGCTGAAGAAGCTGTAGTTATGCAAATAGAAACATTCTTAGTGGACAAAGTAAAGGGTGCTATAAAAGCGCTCTATCCGGAGTTGAGATTAGGAAAAATAGAAGTGTATGGTTGTTCAGACGAGGAACTACTAAGTATAAACAAGGAGCACCTGCAGCATGATTATTATACTGACATTATAACATTCGATTACAGTAGAGGGAAAAAAATTAGCGGAGAGTTATTCATTAGTGTCGATAGGGTAAGAGATAACGCTGGTTTACTAGGTGTTGATTATAAATTAGAGTTGGTTCGCGTTGTTGCTCACGGTATACTACACTTGATTGGCTTTAAGGATAAAACAGAGGGTCAAGCCACCGAGATGCGACGGAGGGAAGACGAGGTATTAGTTTATTTAGATAAATATGGTTCTTGACGATAAATATGATGTAATTGTTGTTGGCGGTGGTCATGCCGGCTGTGAGGCCGCATACAGCGCGGCCAAAATGGGCGCAAACGTCTTAATGATTACAATGAACATGCAAACTATCGGTCAAATGAGCTGTAACCCAGCAATGGGGGGTGTTGCCAAGGGCCAAATAGTACGCGAGATAGACGCCTTAGGTGGCGGGAGCGCGCTGATTACTGATAAAAGTATGATTCAGTTTCGCATGTTGAACAGGAGTAAAGGCCCTGCCATGTGGAGCCCTCGCGTTCAAAGCGACCGCATGTTGTTTGCTCAGTATTGGAGAGAGTTGTTAGAGTCGACACCCGGTGTAAACATGTTTCAAGACATGGTGGTAGGTTTAAACGTAACCGACAACACGGTTCACGGTGTGCGCACAGCGCTTGGTTTAACATTTGAATCACAGACGGTGGTTCTTACCTCAGGAACGTTTATGAACGGTTTAATTCACGTTGGCGATCGTAATTTTGGAGGGGGTAGAGCCGGCGAGCGCGCAAGTACAGGGATCACTGAAGAGCTTGTGGCCATGGGTTTTGAGGCTGGCAGAATGAAAACCGGTACTCCGCCTAGAATTGATGGGCGTTCTTTAGATTTTGGTCTCATGGAAGAGCAGCCTGGGGATGAGAACCCGGGACAATTTAGCTTTGAAGGGGACCATGTATTAAAGAAGCAGCGCAGCTGCTGGATTACACACACCTCTCAGGAGGTGCACGACGTGTTAAAAAAAGGATTTGACCGGTCACCTCTTTTTAACGGAACAATACGCGGTACAGGTCCACGCTATTGCCCCTCGATAGAAGATAAAATCGACCGATTTTCTGAAAAATCGTCGCATCAAATTTTCGTTGAACCTGAGGGCTGGAATACAGTAGAGGTCTATGTTAATGGATTTAGCTCAAGCTTACCCGTAGAAATACAATACGAAGCATTACACAAGGTAAGAGGCTTCGAAAACGCGAAGTTCTTCCGCCCAGGATACGCTATTGAATATGATTATTTTCCCCCTACTCAACTAAAACATACGCTTGAAACTAAACTAGTGAGCGGATTATTTTTTGCTGGTCAAATAAACGGCACGACCGGATACGAGGAGGCCGCGTGTCAAGGATTAATGGCAGGTATAAACGCGGTTTTAAAGACGCGTGGCGACGCTCCTTTTATCTTAGGCAGAAATGACGCATATATAGGTGTTTTGATAGACGACCTGATCACTAAAGGCACAGAGGAACCGTACCGTATGTTTACCTCCAGGGCTGAATATAGATTGTTACTACGTCAGGACAACGCTGATATACGGCTGACAAAATTAGGCCACGAGATAGGCTTGGCGTCTAGAGCGCGTATTGAATTATTAAAAGAAAAGGAGCGGCTGATAGCGGAGGGAAATCTTGCGTTAGACAAAAACCTGCCGCTTTCGTTCATAAACGATGTGCTACGATCAAAGGATGAAAAAAGTGCCTCTGAGAAAATTAAAACCAGCAAATTAGTGGCCAGGCCCAACTTGAAGCTTGAGGACTTTAAGCTTAAGTTTGATCAAAAAGACTGGTGGCGCGCAGACATTATTGAGCAGCTAGAGATTGATATAAAGTACGGTGGATATATTCAGAGAGAGCGTGAAAATGTAGAGAAGATGAAACGCCTGAATAACAAATCTATACCAGACAAATTCGATTACGACAAAGTCAAAGGGCTAAGTTATGAGGGCCGTGACAAGCTAAAGGTGATACAACCGGCAACTATTGCACAGGCGTCTAGAATAAGCGGCATTAGCCAAAGCGATATACATGTTCTGCTGGTTTATATGGGCAGGTAATAGTTTCACGTGAAACAATATGAAAGAAGAAATAACACATTGTCCGGCTTGTTTAAAAATAGACATAGCATTTAGCAAAACCGTCAAAGATCATAGCACGAGTAAGGAAGAGTTTGATATATGGTCTTGCGGCACATGCAGTCATATTTTTACCAATCCCCGTGTGGGAGAAGAGGAGATAGGGCCGTATTATGATAACCCAGACTACATAAGTCATACCGATGACGACTCCTCCATCTTTGCTAAGGTTTATCAATTTTTGCGGGACATTAATCTTTCGTGGAAACACGGACACGTTGCTAAACACGCTGCTGGGAACACATTGCTAGACTATGGCTGTGGTACAGGCCAGTTTCTAGAGAAAATGGCATCGAAGGGATTTCAAGTTCAGGGCGTAGAAATCAACGAGGGAGCGAGAGAGAAGGCTTCGAGGTTTGGAAGTGTTTATAATTCTATAGACGAAGTAAGAGGAAAGGTAGACGCTATAACAATGTGGCACGTTTTAGAACATGTATATAACATAGACGGTCTTCTTCAAGACTTTAAGACAAAGATTTCAGAGAACGGAACCTTAATTATTGCAGTTCCTAATCCAGAGAGCCATGATGCAATGCATTACGGAGCAGACTGGGCCGCTTGGGACATCCCAATACACGTCCACCACTTCACAAAACAAAGCATGAAGACAGCAGTTGAACGCAACGGCTTTAAGCTTCAAAAAGTGTTGCCGATGGCGCTAGACAGTTATTACATTAGTTTGATAAGTGAGCAATACAAAGAAGGCGCCTCCACAAAGAAGGCGCGCCATTGGCTTAAAGGGTTTGTAAGGGGCATGATCAGTAATATAAAAGGAGGCAGAGATAATAAAAGCTCCCTTATTTACATTTTTAAAAACGCTTAGTTCCCGCGAAAGGCTCTGTGAAGAGCATAAGAGGTGTGTGTTAAAGTTGTTTTGACATGAACGTTTCGTTCGAGATCGTTCAAACAAGCGCCCAAAGAGCTTGTGATACCAAATGTACCCTTTGGCACCACCGCTCCACTAAGTTTTTGCACATTGATTGCGCCGAGGTCGGTAGCACTGTTTGGAGTATCCTGAACGTTGTGGTAAAAACCACGCTCAAGAAAATGTAAAGACCTTAAAATCAGTGTTTTAACAGTCTCCTTTGGCAGTGTCGAAAGATCGTTAACAGCGGCTGTGATTTCCGTGGGAATGCCTTTATAACAGATTCTCATCCATTCTGCAAATCTATCGATCTGCGTACTCTCTGGATCGTCGTAAGCGGTAATTGCGGCACCGAGATTTGGGGCAAACACCATGCTTAACAATTTAGAGGTTTGTTCTGGGCTGCTCTGGAAATGTTCGGTGAAGGAATTGTCATCTAGAGGCTTACAGGACCACGGAGCGCACCTAGACACGATCGTGGGCAGTAATTTATTCTTGCCGTGTGAAACCAGAACAATAAAGGTGTTTGGTAAAGGCTCTTCTATGAGCTTAAGAAGCTTGTTGGAAGCGGTTGTTTTAATCTGTTCAGGCATCCATATAATAAGCACCCTATTTCCCCCTTCGGCCGCAGTTAAACTAAGTTTTTGTTGGAGGTTTTGAATCTCTTTGACAGGGATTTGCAGCTGTTGATTTTTACTCGTTATCTGTCTTTGCCAACTATCGGGGTCCAGAAACGGGTTTTTTAACACAGCGCGCCTAAAATCTTGTAAAAAGTCATCCGACGTTCCTGAGTTTCCGCCACTAACAAACGGAAATGTAAAGTTGAGATCTGGGTGTTCTAGTTTTTCAACGCGTTTACAATTTCGGCAAGTCCCGCAGGCGGTCTCTGTTTCGCATAGAAGCATTGCTGCAAGGGAGAGCGCTACGGGTAAAGGATCTTCCCCTGCGCCGCCATAGATAAGATTTGCATGATGGAGTTTTTTACTGTTGTGTGCAGCAATCAATTGGTCCATCAAATCTTGGTTGTTATATATGCTAAACATCTAATGCAGAGTGAAAATTGGGTAGTAAATTGGGCGCTGAAATAACACTCAAAAATATATGAAAAGCTTCGACTTTACAGGCAAGAAAGTATTAATCCGCGTTGACTTCAATGTTCCGCAGGATGAAAACCTTGCTGTGACTGATAATACACGAATTACAGCTGCTGCGCCGACCATTAAAAAGGTCTTGGCCGGTGGCGGAATTCCGGTTCTAATGAGTCATTTAGGTCGTCCAGGCGGAGAACGTGTGGCAAAAATGTCGCTTAACGCATTGGTGGGAGAGGTTGAGAAGGCCGTCGGCGCTAAGGTTCATTTTGCAGAGGATTGTATCGGCCAGGCGGCAGAATCTGCCGTGTCTAAGGCGCAGCCAGGCGAAGTGGTTTTGTTAGAAAACCTGCGTTACTATAAGGAAGAAACAAGCGGTGATGCTGATTTTGCCCAAGCCTTATCAGAACTAGGAGATATATATTTGAACGACGCTTTTGGAACAGCGCATAGGGCTCACGCCTCTACAGCGATTATTGCACAGTATTTTTCCCCGGAAAACAAAGGCTTTGGAGATCTAATGAACGCGGAAGTAGAAAGCATCTCGAAAGCATTAGGGAGTAACCGTCATTCAACAGTGGCTATTGTCGGCGGAGCAAAGGTTAGCTCCAAAATTGGCGTTATTTCTAACATGATAGATAACGTAGGCACGGTCATAATAGGCGGCGGCATGGGTTTTACGTTCGTAAAGGCGATGGGCGGCGCTATTGGAACGTCTTTGGTTGAAGACGACAAGCTTGACTTAGCGAAAGAACTTATGCAAAAAGCCAAAGAAAAAGGATGTAACCTTTTAATTCCGGTGGACACCCTTATTACAAAAGAATTTGCGGACACCCCCGCCGAGCGCGTTTGTGCGATTGGGGAGATTCCAGATGGCTATATGGGTCTAGACAACGGTCCAAAAAGTATTGCAAACGCTGTCGAAGCATTGGCTTCAAGCAAAACCATTATATGGAACGGCCCGATGGGCGTGTTTGAATTTGATCATTACGCGGGAGGCACCAAAGAAGTAGCACAAGCGGTGGCAGACGCAACGGCGAACGGCGCTTTTTCGCTCATTGGCGGAGGCGACAGTGTTGCAGCGGTGAATAAATTTGGCTTTACAGACAAGGTAAGCTACATCAGCACAGGCGGCGGAGCAATGCTAGAGTTTCTAGAGGGTAAAACGCTTCCTGGAGTAGCGGCGCTGCGTTAAGCGGGAATTAAACTTTCTCCTATGCTAACCAGATCTAGTAAGAACGGATAACACATAGAATCGGTCACCCAGAGCGGGTGACTAAAACCAATGCCTAATTGGACCTTCGTGTAGGAAAATGTTATGAGGGTTAGCCAAAAACAGGCCTTAATTAACCCAAATACAGCCCCAAGCACGCGGTTAATGCCACCCAGGAAAATGGAACGCAGTATTTTATCCAGAAGCTTGCCAATCAGCATAACGATCAGGTAAAAACCAAGGAAAACGAGCACGTAAGAAGCCAATTGGACGTACTTTTCTGCAACGAAACTAGAGATGTGCGGCTGAATTTGCGCATGAAACAGAAAAGACACGGCCACACCGCCTATTACAGCGACGATTCCGGCAATTTCTTTTACAAAGCCCTTCCACATACCTTTGGCGAGAAGAAAGGCGCAGAAAACGACAACAACAAGGTCTAGTCCAACCATAATAGTGGCAAATTAATGAGAAGCGAAGAATTAAAGCAAGATTGGGAGCGATTAGTAAAGAAACTTACGAAACAATTCCCGGGAGATGGCGATTTAGATTTAGACGGAGTTTTACTTCTTGTAGGTACGCAAGAGCTTCAAATGGGATACATTAAAATGAAAAAGGACGTAAAGATTAACGTGCTTCATATTGCAATATGCACCATTTTAGAGCCCTTTGGTTATTATGAATTTGAGAAACGCGACGATGAAGGCTGGCCACACTTTAAGGCGCTTAAGCCGCTGCCAAACTTAAAGGCAGGCGAACAAACCATATTAATGAAGGAGGCTGTTGTTCAGTATTTTAAGACAAACGGGTATTTATAAAAAAAGCGGGCTTTTAGCCCGCTTTTTTCTTATCGTAATAATCGCGCTTAACAACCCGGATCGCTAGGATCGTAAGGAAGTAAGACGATTTCTGTTTCTACTGTTTTATTAGGCTCTAGTTTAATAAAGCCACAACCAATATGTGTGAAGGGGTTTTCACCACGTGTTCCCAACACTTTGAACACAGCTTCGTAGTCGTATTCAAATTCAACAATACCATCAAGTCCAGTAACGCCAATAAAGTAGGCTTCTTCACGGTATCCAGGAACATCAACAGACGCTTCTACGGTTACGTTTTGAATAGCAACACCACTAGGATTGGTTACCTTAATTCTAAAAGGATAGGTAGGGTTTTCTATCTGACATCCCGTAAGGAGCAGCGCTGAAAAAGCAAAAAGAGCGATAATACGTTTCATTATTCTACACAGCCGTTTGGTTCGCCGATGGGGTAAATTACAACATTTACTTCAACTGTCTCTCCTTTTACGAGTCTAACGTAGTTGCAGCCTTCGTAAATCATCTTCCACGCCTTAAGGTCATAGTATGCTTCGAAGCCAGAGCGGAAGACTAATTCTCCACTAGGGTCGGTAAAGTTGTACCACTCTGTGGCTCCAGCAACAGGGGCAAACATTTTAACAGCAGCGTTTTGAATAGGCACGCCATTTTCATTGACTACCTTGACTTTTACGAAGTATTCGTCTACCACCTCTTCTTGACAAGAGGTGAGAACAAATCCAATGAGTACTAAAAGAATAAATCGTTTCATGCGGGGAATTCAGTAATTTCGCCAAATCTACAACAAAGCTAACGTATTAGAACAGCCAATTATGCTGGAAAGAGTTGAAAATTTAAAAAGTCAGGTTGAAGCTACCTCCCTCACTAACAAGGAAGAAGCCGAAATTTTCCGTTTACAGTACCTCAGTAAAAAAGGTGCTATTCAGGAACTTTTTAAAGTATTCAGAGAGGTCCCTGCAGAACAGAAAAGAGACTTTGGCGCGGCGCTAAATACGTTGAAAGATCTTGCGGAGTCGAAGTATAACGTGGCTTTAGAAGAATTGGAGTCTTCAACCGCATTGGGCCAGAACGGAGACTTGACGCGCCCGGGAAACCCACAAGAATTTGGCGCAATACACCCAATCAACGCCATTAAAGACGAGATTGTAGACATCTTTAAACGCATTGGATTTAACGTTAGCGAAGGCCCCGAAGTAGAGGACGATTGGCACAATTTCACGGCCTTGAATTTTCCAGAGGAACACCCTGCACGCGACATGCAGGATACTTTTTTCGTTCAACGCAACCCCGACTGGGCACTGCGAACCCACACCTCTAGCGTTCAGGTGCGGGCAATGGAAAACAATCAGCCGCCGATCCGCACCATTAGCCCTGGCCGTGTATTTAGAAACGAGGCAATTAGCGCGCGCAGTCATTGTATTTTCCATCAGATAGAGGGATTATACATTGATAAAGATGTAAGCTTTGCTGATTTAAAGCAGGTGTTGTTGTATTTCGCCCAAGAATTCTTCGGCAAAGCTAAAATACGCATGAGGCCATCATACTTTCCCTTTACAGAGCCAAGCGCTGAGGTAGATGTTTATTGGGGGTTAGAAAATGAAATAGACCATAAAATCACGAAAGGCACAGGATGGCTTGAGGTAATGGGCTGTGGCATGGTCGACCCTAATGTTTTAAAAGCAAGCGGAATAGACCCTGACGTCTATACGGGGTACGCTTTTGGAATGGGCATTGAAAGAATAGCAATGAACCGCTATCAAATTCCAGACATTCGACTATTCACAGAAAACGACAAGCGTTTTTTAGAGCAATTTAAAACAGGCCTCTAATTAATCATTCCCCTTGTAAAGACGGTCTATTGCTGCGGCTAATTCGTGGTCTTTAGCCGTTACCACGTGCCCTGCGTCGTGGGTGTTCACAGTCAAATTAACGCTACAATAATCAATTGAAATATTTGGATGATGGTGTTGCTCTTCAGACACCCGGGCAACCGCATTAACGAAATCGATTGCGGTCAAAAAGCTTTGAAACACGAACGTTCGCCGCAATGTGTGCTCGTGTGTTTCCCACAAATGTTTTGCTTGTTTCATAGCACGTTGAAAAAAAGAAAAGGCCAGTCGTCCCGGCCTTTTCTTGTTTATTGGGCCTGTTGACGCTTAGTCAATGGCCGATATTTTTAACATATTGGTAAATCCGCGCTCTTCAATAGGCATTGACGCTATATTCACAATAAGGTCACCTTCTTTAACGGTACCACTTTCTTTTAGGATAGCCTTAATGTCCTTAAAGCTTTTATCGGTACTCTCCATTTTATCGTAGAAGAACGCTTCAACCCCCCAAACCAGTGACATTTGGTTCATTATTTGACGGTTCGCGGTGAATACAATGATTTTTGTTTTCGGGCGGTGTCCAGCAATTTTAAGCGCGGTATAGCCACTAAAGGTCATGGTTAAGATGGCTGCCGCATCTATTTGATCAGCAATTTTTGCTGCGTTATAACAGATGGTTTTAGTTATATAGCGCTCGTTTTTAACGGAAGGTTCGTTTTCAACGTTAGGCCTAACATCAAACGTAGATTCCACGTGCGAAACTATGTTTGCCATTGTTTGAACCACTTTTGCAGGGAATTTACCTACGGACGTTTCACCGGAAAGCATCACAGCATCTGCACCGTCACAAACAGAATTTGCAACGTCGTTAACCTCTGCGCGAGTTGGGCTTTGGCTGTCGATCATGCTCTCCATCATCTGTGTGGCGATAATACATGGCTTTGCCTTTAAATGGCATTTAGCTACGATCATCTTTTGTACCATTGGCACGGAAGAATAAGGTATTTCAACGCCTAGATCACCACGGGCAACCATTATTGCGTCAGTGGCGTCAATGATGTTGTCTATGTCTACAACCGCTTCAGGCTTTTCAATTTTTGAAACAATTTTTGCGAACGAACCAAAGTCGTTAATGACTTTCCGCAGTTCCTGCACATCAGCTGCGTCGCGAACGAAGCTCAACCCAATCCATTCAACACCTTCTTCCATTGCAACAACAACGTCTTCTAGGTCTTTTTTGGTCAAACAAGGCAAACTTACCTTCGTATTAGGAAGGTTGACGCCTTTCTTGCTTTTTAACGGTCCGCCCTGAATTACCTTGGTGACAACAGTGTCTTTTTTATTGGTTTCAAGAACCTCACACATCAATTTTCCGTCATCAAGCAAAATCCGTTCTCCAGCATTAACGTCTTGAGGGAATTGCTGGTAGTTCATGTACACCAATTTTGCCGTACCGCGGACCTTATTTGTCGTGAACGTCAAGACATCGCCCTCGTTGATAATTGCGCCATCTTCTACATCACCAATACGGAGCTTAGGCCCCTGTAGATCAGCGAGAACAGCTGTTTTACAATTAAACTCTTCGTTCAGCTCCTTCACCAAACGAATAGTGCGGCGGTGCGTTTCATAATCCCCGTGTGAAAAGTTAACGCGGAAGACATTAACCCCCGCATTAATCATGTCTTTCATGACCTCTTTATGCCAAGAGGCGGGTCCCATTGTGGCGACTATTTTAGTGTTATTAGAGGTTCCTAATTTCATACAGTAAATGTGTTTCTCGTTGTGTTAGTTGTGTGTGTGCCTCAAAATATTGGGCCGTTGTGATTCTTTCGTTTCGTTTCAAAACAGTTTCTAAATCGAACGCAAAGTCCGCATTTTCCACCATTAAAACATAGTCCCAGTGTTTTACAGAAGGCAAAAGATGCTTTTCCGGAACACTATCAAATAAGCTAGGAGCTTCTACCGTTTCTAGCTGAGCACCTGAGCTTAAGTTGGCAACCATGCAAAGGGACTCGCCAAAAGGGTCGGATCCGTCAAATACGTTGTATTCCCATACAACGTCATTCTCCCATTCGTCTTCAGGATCTGGCCTACAAACCAAACGCATGCCGTATTGAACGTTGAGCCAGTAGGCCAACTCATAGTCCTTTAGCGGCGAACGAACACCTACGGCACTGAAGTTCATCTTCAGCTTAGAAAGCGCGTCTATATGTTTTACTCTAGCCATTCAGCAACTCTGGGTTTTGATTGTAAAAGATTTTAGAAGCGGCCTCCTCTCCTTTTTTCTTCGAGCCACCTTCAGCCTGTGCTACGAGCTCGTCCCCCACAAACAAGCCCATGGTGAAGGTGCTGTTGTGCTGCTCACCGATACGCGACAACTCCTCAAAGCGAAAACTGAGCTTTTTAGACTGGAAGTATTCAATAACCTCACTTTTATAGTTGTGCGTGGTCAATAATAGATCTGAGTTTTCGATAAAAGGCAAAACAATGGTTTGCATTACGAAGAACTGCGTCTTTTTTATTCCCAGATCGATATATACCGCACCCACTAAAGCTTCAAGGGCATCTCCATAGATACTCTCCCCGTGATTTCCTTTTAAATTTGCGACTAACAAATTTGGGAGTCCCAACTCATCAGCAACGCGGTTTAAATTGTTTCGGGAAACCAATTTACTCCGGAGTTTGGTTAAAAACCCTTCGTCCTCGGTTGGAAAACGGTAAAACAACGCTTCTGCAACGACTAAATCAATCACAGCATCGCCTAGATACTCTAGTCGCTCATTGTTACGCTCGCCTTTCTTTTTACGAAAAGGATAGGCGCTTGAATGACGGAGGGCCAATTTATACAAAGAAATATCCTTGGGCCAATACCCAATGATTCCCTTGATTTCATTTTTGAACCGGGAAGGCTTAAAAGAAAGAAATACCTGGGAAAGTCTACTCATTTATTCAGCTTTCTTAAAGAGGACAGAGGCGTTGTGACCCCCGAAACCGAAGGTGTTGCTCAACGCTGCTCTAACCTCTCTCTCCTGAGCCGAATGGAAAGTAAAGTTAAGTTTAGGATCAAGGTTTTCATCATCGGTGAAGTGGTTGATGGTCGGTGGGACCATCCCGGTATAGATTGCCATAATAGAAGCCATGGCCTCAACAGCACCGGCGGCACCCAAGAGGTGACCCGTCATACTCTTCGTAGATGAAATATTCAAGTTGTAAGCGTGTTCTCCAAAGACCTTCTGAATAGCCTTTGTTTCAGCAATATCACCGAGCGGTGTGGATGTACCGTGAACATTTACGTAATCAATATCTTCTGGCTTTAGACCCGCATCCTCAATGGCATTCGCCATCACATTGCGTGCGCCCAGTCCTTCTGGATGTGGCGCAGTAAGGTGGTGTGCATCAGCACTTAGGCCACCGCCAACCATCTCAGCATATATTTTAGCACCGCGCGCTTTTGCGTGTTCATATTCTTCTAAAATGATGCCTGCACCACCTTCACCCATAACAAAGCCGTCGCGGTCTGCATCAAAAGGTCTAGATGCGGTCATTGGGTCATCATTTCTCGTGGATAGCGCATTCATCGCGTTGAATCCACCCATACCCACCGGGTTAATAGCGGCCTCTGAGCCGCCGCTCACAATAACATCAGCTTTACCTAAGCGGATAAGGTTGAACGCGTCAATAAGGGCATTTGTAGAAGATGCGCAAGCGCTAACTGTCGTGTAGTTGGGTCCGCGTAAACCGTGTTTCATTGAAATGCGACCAGGCGTAATGTCTGAAATCATCATCGGAATAAGAAACGGATTAAAACGGGGAGTGAGGTCGTTATCAACGAAGCCTTTGACTTGTTCAAAGAAGGTGTCGATACCGCCGATACCAGAACCCCAAATAACACCTATGCGGTCAGGGTTTTCTTTTTCAAAATCCAACCCGGAATCAGCAATAGCCTCGTCGGCTACTACCATTCCGAATTGTGTAAATCGATCCATACGACGAGCTTCCTTGCGGTCGAGCAAGTCGTTGGGAGAAAAGTCTTTGACCTCACACGCGAAGTGTGTTTTGAACAATGAGGCATCAAATCTCGTGATGGGTCCGGCACCGGATTTTCCAGCAAGGAGATTAGTCCAAGTTTCTTCGGCTGTGTTGCCCACGGGTGTGAGCGCACCAAGCCCTGTTACTACTACGCGTTTCAGGCTCATAAAAAAAGACTTTTGCTTATGCTAAAGCTTCCTCGATGTATGAGATAGCTTGACCTACTGTACCAATGTTTTCAGCTTGATCGTCAGGGATCTGGATATCAAATTCTTTTTCGAATTCCATGATCAACTCAACGGTGTCTAGCGAATCCGCACCTAAGTCGTTAGTGAAGCTAGCATCCACATTAACTTCGTTTTCGTCAACACCTAATTTGTCAACGATGATAGCTGTTACTTTTCCTGCAATTTCAGACATGATTAGAATAGTTTAATAATCGCCACAAAGAAAATAAAACTTTAGTTATCCCCCACAGCGGATATCTAGGCTTAAATTTGCTCTTCCAAGGTACAAAAATCATGTTAAAAATTGCCGTACTCGCCTCTGGATCAGGAAGTAATGCAGAATCTTTAGTGCGTTATTTTAGGGATTCAGACGTCGCGAGTGTAAAATTAATAGTTACGAACAACCCAAAAGCGGGCGTAATTGAGCGTGCAAAACGATTAAATGTTGACACTCATGTCTTTTCTCCAAAAACCCGAAGCAAAGAAGTATTGACTATTTTAATGGACCACATCGACGTTGTTGTTTTAGCGGGCTATCTACAAATGATTCCAAAAGAATGGACCCAAGCGTTTCAAGGACGCATGCTTAATATTCACCCCAGCCTATTGCCGCGCTTCGGCGGTAAAGGCATGTATGGTAAATACGTACACAAGGCGGTGAGTGAGTCGGGCATTAACGAAACCGGAATCACGATACACTTGGTGAATGAAGCATACGATGAGGGAGCCGTTGTTGCTCAATACAAGGTCGACATAGAGCCAGGGGCCGCCCCAGAAATCATAGAAGAAAGTGTCCGTGAGCTTGAATTAGAATATTATGGTCCTACAATTGAGCGTTGGATCGAACAAATAGCATTAGGCAATTGAAAGTAACCATATACACAGATGGAGCGGCAAGCGGCAACCCGGGACCAGGAGGCTATGGCGTTGTTTTGGAGAGCAGCGCGGGTCATCAGAAAGAACTCAGCGGCGGTTTCCGGCTGACCACTAACAACAGAATGGAATTACTTGCAGTAATTCAGGGTTTACGAGCCTTGAAAAGCGATAAAGTTGAAGTAGTTGTGGTAAGCGACAGCAAATACGTTGTAGATGCTATTAATAAAGGTTGGCTTTTTTCTTGGGTCAAAAAAGGCTTCAAAGACAAAAAAAACCCGGATTTGTGGCGTCAAATACTGCCACTGCTTAAAAAACACAACCCTACGTTTCAATGGGTAAAAGGCCATAACAACCATCCCCAAAATGAACGTTGTGACGCATTAGCTGTGGTAGAAAGTAAAAAGAAGGGTTTACCTGTGGACGCGGGGTACGAACAGTCGCTTTAAAGCTTTATGTATTCCTCTGGATTTATAGCGCTTCCTTCGTACCAGAGCTCAAAGTGAAGGTGCGGACCCGTAGAGTTTTCTCCGCTGTTTCCTATAATTGCAATGGCTTCACCACTTCGAATGAAATCACCCACCTCTTTGAGTAGGGCGCTGTTGTGTTTATAGGCGCTTACAAGATTATTTTCATGCTGAACGATGATGATGTGTCCGTTTTCGCTGGTCCAATCAGCAAAGACTATTGTTCCGTCATAGCAAGATTTTATTGGGGAGTTTTTGGTGGACGCAATATCTACAGCAAAATGACCCGTGGTGCGGTCAAAAGAAGAAGTAACCACACCTTCTACAGGAGCTACAAGCTGAGGGATATCTAGCTCTGCAGCGCGCTGCTCTAGGCTAAAGACGGTTTCATCCTCCACCCAGTCCCGAAATACACTATCTGTAGTACTCGGGTTTGACAATACAATATCCGTTCCAGCAGCGGTATCCTCCGAAAGCACGTCTTGTACCACAGAATCAATCACCTCACCGCGTAAAATGCGTTGGACGCCGCTGACGTAACGCTCGTTTTGACGCAGAACACCTTCCAAACTGTCTGTTTTTAAGCTTAATTCCACGGCTTGTCGACGGATTTTTGAAGATGCGTAGCCAGGAACGAGTTCTTTCAGCGGTGTAAAAGCGATGACTAAAGAAGTGGTTGCTATGGTAAATACAATAGCAAAAACACTGAAGGTAAAAACGTTCAGTGGGCTAAGACGTAGGGTTAAGAGCTCTTCGAAGGTGTCGTCATTAAGTATGACTAGGCGAAATTTATTGCGCCACCGCTCTACACGTTTTTGTTTCTGTTTTTCTACCGCCATGATTAAAGACAAATATCGTGCTCTGAATTTCTCTCGCGGCGTGAAATAAAATAATTTTAGGGCGTTATTAAAAATATGTTCTACCCAAAACGAATTATCATTACCGCGGCCTTGCTTTTGTTGGCCTCTTGTTCCACGACGAAGGATCGTTGGGTGAATAGAAAGTACCACGAAGTCACTTCGCATTACAACGCGTATTTTAACGGAGAAGAAGCGTTTAACGAAGCGGTTCACCAATTTCAAACTGGCGAAGAGTGGGATTTTGAGCAGTTTTTACCCATATACTTTTGGCCGGATGCGGATCAAGCTTCGGGACTTTTTGCTAAAATGGACCGGGCCATTGAGAAGAGTGCTAAGGTGGTCAAAAAACACAGCATGGTTTTTGGCGGCAAACAAAAGAACGACTATATCTTCAAGGCGTACCTCTTGATTGCCCGCAGTAGATTTTACAAGCACGAACTTATTCAAACGCTTGAGGCGACGGCTTACATTGAAGACAATTTCGGCCGTCTTGAATTGGCAGAGGACGAGGTGTTTTGGGCAAAATTATTAGCGGCTCAGACCCACGTTCGAATGGAAAATTATTTTCAAGCAGAGCAACATCTGGACGAGCTCTACACGAAAAAACTGCCCAAGGACCAGTTGTTTGAAGCACAAAAAACGCAGGCCTACTTTCATTTTTCACAAGGCCGTTGGTCAGAAGCACAAGCATGGGTGGCGTCAGCGGCACAAAGCGCTAGTGTAAAATCGGAAAAGGTGAGGTTAACCTACTTGAACGCACAATTGTTGGCAAAACTTGGAAAGGGCTATGAAAGCGCGTTGGCTTATGAGGACGTTTTGAAACTACACCCCGATGATTACGACATCACTTTCTCCGCACAGATCAAACGCGCAGAAAATTTCGATGTTTTCATGGAGGACATTAGCATTATCGAGAAAGCATTAAAGAAGATGCTGAAGGACGATAAGAATATTACCTATAGGGATCAGATTTATTATGTGTGGGCACTCAAAGAATTGGACCTAGAACGCTATCCCGAGGCTGAGGTAAAGCTGCGTCAGAGCATAGCCTCGTCTGTTGATAATCCGCGCCAAAAAGGTAAAAGTTATTTAAAGTTAGCGGGAATTGAGTTTGATTTTAGGGCATTTGTAAACGCCCAGGCCTATTACGACAGTGCCGTTTCGGTTTTGCCCCCAGAATACCCTGGTCTCGATACGCTAGAGGAGCGGACATCTGTATTGAACGATTTGGTGGCCCAATTAAATACCATCGCTTTAGAAGACAGTCTCCAATCCATGTACGGAATGAGCGATCAGGTACTTCGTCAGAAATTTGAGGACCACATCGAAGCTAAAAAAGCGCGTGAAGCAGCATCGGCAAGGCGCGCAGAGCTTGCGGCTATGCGAGCTGCGGAAAACGCCTTGTTGGCGGATGCTGGCCCGCAAGCAGGCGGCGGCTCAGGGCAATGGTATTTTTATAATCCAACAGTTCGCGCCAAGGGGGTAGCGGCATTTAAACGCACTTGGGGCAACCGAACGTTAGAAGATCATTGGCGGACAAAGGATAAGCCGGTACAGGGTTTTGCTGCGTTACCTCAGGACGTTCAAGACACATCAAACACGGACTCAACGAAAGCACTGTTGCCAAGCGACGATAATAGTGTCGACTATTATTTGGCACGTGTGCTAAAATCGGACGGGGATTTGAAGGCGAGTCTTCAGCGGGAGGCCAGTGCAAAGAGTGAATTAGGGTTCATCTATAAAGACGGCCTTAAGGACAAGAATGAGGCGGAGCTTGCTTGGGCCGGATACATGAATGAGTTTGCACCATATGCCCAGACCACACCGAAAGTTTTGTACGGTCAGTATTTGCTTTACACGGAAACAGAGGCGGAAGAAAAGAGGGAATTCGCAAAATCTACACTTTTGACGACGTATGCGAACAGTCCATATGCTGCACTCTTACGTGGCGAAAAGAAAGGCCCTACCATACCATTGGAGGAGTCAAAATCGTACGACGCGGCATTTGCTGCATATGAATCGGGCCAATTTAAATCTGCCACCGACCAGCTCAACGCCTTTACCGCGGCTTACCCTAGCAGCGCATTGTTACCAAAAACCGGACTATTGAAGGCTTATATCACAGGTGTTTCAGGGGATTTAGATGCAACGATAAATGACCTTCAACGGGTGGTGAAAACATATGCGGGAACAGAAGAAGCTACCCGAGCGTCTCAACTTTTGAACATGCTCCAAGACGAGGAAAGCGGAGGTGAAGAAGCCCCAAATCGAGGAACAGGCGACCTTAAAGTAAACAAGGTAGACTTTCAGCAACAGCCTAATGCCCCGCATAAATTTATTTTGGCCATACCGGCGGAAAACTCAAAAATAAACGAGCTACGAAATGCCCTCGCTGACTTCAACAAGGAGTTTTTTAAATTTGATAACCTGCGCATTCAAAACATCTTTTACGACCAAAACACGCAACTCATCATCATAAGTGGATTGCGAACGAAAGAGAAGGCGGTGGTCTATCTAAATACCTTTAACCAACAAGGTGTGGCGATAGAACAATTTTATCCAAAGGCCCAAAGTGCTGGTTTTTATATAAATAATCCGAACTTTGGCAAAGTTTATAGAGACAAGGTGCTCAAAGAGTACCTCCAATATTTTGACACACTATGATTTCATCAGCAAAAAAACCCACAGAACAAGCCCAAGTTTCTAACCGTATTCTCGCCGGCACAATCATTACCGGTGATGTTGTTTCAGACGGAGACATTCGTGTGGACGGAAAAGTGGTGGGAAACATGCAGGTTACAGGAAAACTGGTGATTGGCGAGAACGGACGAGTGGAAGGTGAAGTGGCGTGTAAAAATGCTGCCATAGCAGGCCAACTAGAAGGGACGCTTAAAGTGGATCAGACACTATCGCTCACTGCTTCAGCGAAACTGCAAGGCCAAGTACAGGTTGAAAAACTAGCGGTGGAGCCAGGAGCTGAAATTAACGGTTCTGTATCGATGGGAACAGTGATGCGTAAAGTCAACGAAGCGGGTAAAGACAGCGCGCAAAGCGCTTGATAATGTCGGACAAAAAATTCATGCGCTTCAGTACTCTTGGGGTGCAAATGGCCGTACTTATTTACTTAGGTTCGGAATTAGGTAAATATTTGGACGAAAAATATACTTCAGAAAAAGGGGTGTACACAGCGGTATGCGTTGTGGCAGCTGTTGGAATTTCATTATACCAACTTGTAAAAGGGTTGCCAAAAGATGAGTAAAACGCGTCGCTCGGAAAAGAGGCTATATTCTGTTTTGATCTTTATTGTTGTTTTGGCGTGGCTCGTTCAGCAGGAACTTACACCTAAAGAGCTTCATGGAATTTTGGCACGCTGTTATGTTTTCAATACCGTTCTAGCAGTACTTATTTATGTTGTCATTCTTCGTTTAAAAGACCGGCATTCTGAAAAGATCGGATTTGTGTTTTTAATAGGAAGCGGCCTAAAGTTTTTATTGTTTTTTCTTCTCCTGTATCCAGCGTTTAATGCCGACGGAGAACTGTCGAGCATGGAGTTTGCATCTTTTTTCATTCCCTACACCCTGACTACAGTCGTTGAAAACGTAGTTTTAGTACGACAACTGAGCCGCTCATAACCTTAGTTGAGTCATGTTTTTGCCGCGGTAGAACAGAGGTGTTTATTGGGGCAGGCGATAGCCTTTTCTGCAAGCGCTAACACCCCGAAAAAATAGTGTTTTTTCCTTTCGAGGATAGTGATTAAGTGTTAGTTTTGCACCGATTTTAAGCCGCTTTACTACCTAAAGAGGAAATGCCAAATAGTATGAGAGTTAATTTTACTGTCCTTGTTGCCCTCGCAGGCATTTTGTTTCTCACCCCTTTAGCGCATGCTCAAGGCGAAAATCACGAGGAACTCCAGCATGAACAAGCGCATCACGAAGGCGAGCATAGCGCCGATAGTCATGGTGAAGAATCTGGAGAAAAGGACATTAAAGGGATTATCAAAGAAACCATTCAGCACCACCTTGCGGACTCATATGAATTTCATATTACTGATGGGCTAGGTTTCCCATTGCCTGTTATTCTTGTGGATGGTGGCTTGAAGGTTTTTATGTCTTCTGCGTTTCACCACGGCGGTGTAGCATCTGTAGCGGGCAACCACTACATAGTAAATCACGGCAAAATTTACAAGACGGACGCTGCTGGAACCATTACCTATGACGATCACCACCACCCGACAAACGAGAAGCCTTTAGATTTTTCTATCACCAAGAACGTTTTCGTGATTTTGGTGATGGCCATTTTTATGTTTTTCTTGTTCAGAGGTGTGGCAAGGACCTATGAAACAAGCTTGGCTCCGAAAAAGGCAGGTCGATTCCTTGAGCCCATTATCATTTATGTTCGTGACGAAATCGCCATCCCAAATATTGGAGAGAAGCACTACAAGAAATACATGAGTTATTTACTTACGGTATTCTTCTTTATATGGTTCTTGAACCTTGTGGGCATGACGCCGCTAGGAGTTAATGTAACGGGAAACATTGCAATCACCTTTTCTCTCGCATTGATGACGTTCATCATAACACAGGTTTCAGGTAAAAAGGATTACTGGAGGCATATTTTTTGGATGCCAGGTGTCCCTGTTTTGATTCGTCCGGCCTTGGCGATCATAGAGCTTATTGGTTTGGTCGTTAAACCTTTCTCACTGATGATTCGACTGTACGCTAACATGCTTGCGGGTCATGTCGTGTTGATGAGCATTATTGGCTTGATTTTTATTTTTGAAAGCTGGATAGCGGCCCCAGCCTTTTTAGGCTTGACGGTTGTGCTTTCTTTACTTGAACTTTTAGTTGCCGCGCTTCAAGCGTATATATTTACGATGTTGACAGCCCTTTATTTCGGCTCAGCCGTGGAGGAGCATGCGCATCATTAACAAATGAGTATTAATTAAACTATATAAATACTATGGAAATTCCTGAAATTGTAGGTGCAGGTTTGATTGTAATTGGTGCTGGTATCGGTATCGGTAGAATCGGTGGTTCTGCGATGGAGGCGATTGCTCGTCAACCAGAAGCAACTGCAAAAATTCAAACGGCGATGCTTATTGCAGCGGCACTTATCGAAGGTATCGGTTTTGCTGCGCTTTTCGCAAAGTAAAGAAATTGAACAAGGAGAAGTCAACGGTTGGTTGACGCTCCTTGTTACAACTCAAAAGGTATAGTTTGATTCAATAAATCAATTATGGATAAATTAATTCAAGATTTCTCTTACGGCCTGTTTATATGGCAAGTGCTGGTCTTCGTATTGTTGATTTTCTTATTAAGAAAGTTCGCATGGAAGCCAATTTTAGACGCCGTTAATGAAAGAGAAGAGTCTATTGAAGGTGCTTTGAAATCTGCAGAGAAGGCTCGTGAAGAAATGAAGTCGTTGCAAGCGAACAACGAAGCTGTTTTGAAAGAGGCGCGCGAAGAGCGCGAACGTATTTTGAAAGAGGCGCGTGAAATGAAGAACAAAATGATCGCAGAAGCGAAAGATGCAGCAGCTGCAGAAGCAGATAAGACGATTGCATCGGCGAAAGCGGCCATTGAAGCTGAGAAAACAGCGGCGATAGCAGAACTTAAAAATCAAGCAGCTTCATTGAGCATCGATGTAGCTGAAAAGATTTTGGGTCAAGAGCTAAGCGCTGAAAACAAGCAAACAGCAATGATCGGTAAGATCATTGAAGATGTGAAATTCAACTAAGAACAGGCATGAATTACCCAAGAGTCGCAACGCGTTACAGCAAAGCCTTACTGGATTTAGCCAAGGAACAAAACGTTTTGGACGCTGTTCGTGCTGATGCAGCCTATTTGAAGGACTCGATTTTAGCCTCAGGCGATTTGGCCATGTTGCTGAAAAATCCTGTGGTAAAGTCGGACAAGAAGCAGGCGATCTTAAAAGAGATCTTCGGCGGGAAGGTGAGCGACCTTTTTGAGGGTTTTATTATGCTGCTCATTAAAAATGGTCGCGAAGCGCATTTGGCCAAAGTATGTGAGAAGTTTGAAAAGGATGTGTTAACGTACAAAGGAATCATAGAAGCTCATATAGTGAGCGCGGTGGCTTTGTCGTCAAGTGATAAAGAAAAATTGGTATCGAAATTATCGAGCCAGTTGAAAAAAGAGGTGTTACTCACGGAAGAGGTAGATACAAGCGTTATAGGCGGGTTGAAATTGGAAGTGGAAGGGTACCAATTGGACAATACAATATCTGGCAAACTAAGAGCATTGCGCAACGCAATGATTGACTAGAAGCCGAGCATTAAAAAGAATAACAAAGACCTTAAATAAAGGATCATGGCAGAAGTAAATCCAGCTGAAATTTCAGCAATCCTTAAGCAACAATTATCTGGTTTTAGCGATGGCGCTGACCTAAACGAAGTGGGTACCGTTCTAGAAGTAGGTGATGGTATTGCGCGCGCTTACGGTTTAGCCAACGTACAATCAGGTGAGTTGGTACAGTTCGAAAACGGCCAAAAGGGTATCGTTTTGAACCTTGAAGAGGATAACGTCGGTATCGTATTGCTCGCTCCGTCTACGGACATCAAGGAGGGAACAATGGTAAAACGCACCAATACTATTGCATCTATCAATGTAGGTGAAGGAGTGGTTGGTCGTGTAGTTGATACATTAGGTAAGCCTATCGACGGCAAGGGGCCAATTCAAGGCGAAACGTTCGAGATGCCATTGGAGCGTAAAGCGCCAGGGGTAATCTTCCGTCAGCCAGTGAACGAGCCGATGCAAACAGGTATCAAATCTATTGATGCGATGATTCCAATTGGTCGTGGTCAGCGTGAGTTGATCATTGGCGACCGCCAGACGGGTAAAACCACTGTAGCGATTGACACCATCATTAACCAGAAGGAATTCTTCGACAAAGGAGAGCCGGTATATTGTATCTACGTTGCTGTAGGCCAGAAAGGTTCTACGGTTGCAGGTATTGCTAAGACGTTGGAAGACGCCGGTGCGATGCAGTATACTACAATTGTTGCTGCAAACGCTTCTGATCCAGCTCCGATGCAATTCTACGCACCATTTGCGGGTGCAGCGATTGGTGAGTACTTCCGTGATACAGGTCGTCCAGGTTTGATTATTTATGATGACTTAAGTAAGCAAGCAGTTGCCTACCGTGAGGTATCGCTACTTCTTCGTCGTCCTCCGGGTCGCGAGGCATACCCAGGTGATGTATTCTACTTGCACTCAAGATTACTCGAGCGTGCCGCCAAGGTGATCGCTGATGACACCATTGCTTCGCAAATGAATGATCTTCCTGAGTCACTAAAGGATAAAGTAAAAGGTGGCGGTTCTTTGACCGCACTTCCGATCATTGAAACGCAAGCGGGTGATGTATCTGCGTATATTCCTACCAATGTAATTTCTATTACAGACGGTCAGATCTTCTTGGAAGCGGATCTCTTTAACTCCGGTGTGCGTCCTGCGATTAACGTGGGTATTTCTGTGTCACGTGTTGGGGGTTCTGCTCAAATTAAGCCGATGAAGAAAGTGTCGGGTACGTTAAAGCTCGATCAAGCGCAGTACCGCGAACTAGAGGCGTTTGCTAAATTTGGTTCTGACCTTGATGCAGCGACAATGTCGGTGATCAACAAGGGTGAGCGTAACGTTGAGATTTTGAAGCAAGGCGTTAATGCACCAATGTCTGTAGCGCACCAAGTAGCGATCATTTACGTAGGTTCTAAAGGAAAATTAAACAAGGTTCCTGTTAACAAGGTAAAAGCATTTGAAAGTGCACTTATCGAATACATGGAAGCAAATAAGAAAGACGCGCTTAACAGCATAGCCGGTGGCAAGTGGACGGACGCAGAGATCGGCGCTATTGAAGCGTCTATTGCAGAAGTACTACCTAACTACGAAGCGTAATTTACCTCCCTTAAGGAAGGAAAAACTAACGTCCTATGGCGAACTTAAAAGAGCTTAGAAACAGAATTACTTCCATTGGTAGCACAATGAAAATCACTTCAGCAATGAAGATGGTTAGTGCTGCTAAATTGAAGAAAGCGCAGGACGCGATTGTTCAGATGCGTCCCTATGCTTCTAAGTTGACTGAAATTCTTCAGAAAGCATCTAGTACATTGGATAACAGCGAAAACGCTTACGGCGAAGTTCGCGACGGAAACCGAGTGCGTATGGTAGTGATTTCTTCGAATAGAGGTCTTTGTGGTGGATTTAACTCTAGCGTTGTAAAAAAGGCAAAGAGCTACATGGAGGCACACCCTGGTGAATACTCCATTGCCACAGTCGGAAAAAAGGCACACGACGCGTTTAAATACGATTCCCGTAAGGTTAGCAGCAACATTGAGCTTTGGGACAACATTACTTTTGAAGGCGCCAAGCAAGAAGCACAAACCCTGATGGACGGTTTTATTGCAGGCGAATTTGACAAAGTTGTAATCCTTTATAACTCCTTTAAGAACGCAGCCGTTCAAGAGCCGCAGGCAGAGCAATTTTTGCCAATAGCTATGGAAGAAAAATTGGGTGGTGAACCAGAGGACACAACGGAGTATCTCTACGAGCCTTCGATGCAAGAGATCTTGGCCGATTTGATCCCGACGTCCTTGAAGACACAGTTCTTTGCAGCATTACTTGACGCAAATGCATCTGAGCACGGTGCGCGTATGACGGCGATGCATAAGGCAACAGACAACGCGAAAGAGCTTCAAGGTGACCTCAAACTCGAATACAATAAGGCCCGTCAAGCAGCGATTACCAACGAAATCCTCGAGATTGTTGGTGGTGCTGACGCGTTGGAAGGTTAAAAAGAGCGAAAAAAAATTTCTAGACCCGCGGCGAAGGCCGCGGGTTTTTTATGCCTTTTATTGTCTCAATCGAGACAATGTTTGCCTAAAACAGTGGAAATGAACTAAAAAATAGAAATTCTAATTACTTTAGGAGTCCAAACCTTTATTTAAGTAACATGTCTCAGTCTGAATTGCTTCAAAAGGAGTTCATCAGCGTTGCTGAATTTATGCAACTCTTCGATATATCGCGAGCGACGGCGCAGCGCTTGTTAAAATCTAGTGAAGTAGCGCACAGTAAATTAGGTGGAAAAATCATTATTCCCACACGACCGCTTCGCGAGAAATTTGGGTTGTAGAAATATCCGCAATTGGCCTTTCTGACCTCCGAGTATTGCCTTAATTTAGAAAAATGGCAGTCTTAACTATAAGGGTCCGCACCTTTTTATTCATGATGATGATTCTTCTCGTGGCGTTTGTGCTAACGGGAACGTTTTCGTTGTACCATTTCAAGGCGGAAAACAAGAACTACCAATACGAGCGTTTAGAGCGTAAGGAAAAGGCAATAGCTTCCCATGTAGATTACATAACCAAAGCGTATCAAGGCCAGGGACTCTCTCCAACACAATGGAAAATTGTCCTAGGCGATCGAATGGATGAAATAGGGTCAATTCATAAGCTAGATATAGGCCTCTACCACCCTAACGGCGTCTTGTTATCTAGAAGCCATGTGTTCGAGGCGTCGGACGATTTGTTTCCAACGTGGATAGATTTAAAAACACTTCCGCGTGCACCGAAATCGGCGTATTCCATAGAAGCCATTGAAGGATATTTGATAGGGACAGATAAGATTACAGGCCCTAACGATGCTATAGAGCTCATTATACGGGTTCCGTATGCCATGGACGACAGTGTCATACCAGAGGAGGACTACCAGTTCTTACGACAACTGGGTAATATCTACGTGCTTTTATTGTTTGTTGGGATTGCACTTGCTTTAATTCTGTCGAACTATATCAGCCGAAATATGAGTATTGTAGGCGAAAAGTTGAAAAAAGTACGACTTAATCAGAGCAATGAAAAGCTGTCTTGGCGGTACAACGATGAAATTGGCCAATTGATCCAGGAGTACAACCTGATGGTTGAGAAGTTGGAGAAAACAGCAGTGGACTTAGCGAAAAGCGAGCGTGAAAGCGCCTGGAAAGAAATGGCTCAGCAAGTTGCGCATGAGATTAAAAACCCGTTGACGCCAATGAAGTTGACCCTCCAGATGATGCAGCGCGAAAAGGACCTTGATGAGCTTCAGGAAATGTCGAAGCACTTACTTGAGGAAATTGAAGGCTTGACGTCCATCGCTGAAGCCTTCGCGCGATTTGCCGAAATGCCTTCGTTGCGTTTGGAGACCCATGATGTATCCTATTTAAGTAATCGCGCAGTCGCTCTCTATAGTGATTGGGGGATACAGTTCCTTTCAGACGGTCCAGTTTACGCTAACGTAGACAAGGAACAGTGGTCGAGAATCATACACAACTTGGTAAAAAATGCTTTACAAAGCATTCCCGAAGGCCGTATTCCAGAGATTGAGGTGAGGGTGCGAAAAACATTTGGCAAAGGCATCATTACCGTTTCAGACAATGGAACAGGTGTTTCAGACGAAATGAAGGACCATATTTTTGAGCCCAATTTTACCACAAAAAGCTCTGGCATGGGCCTAGGACTAGCCATGGTACGAAACCTTATTCAAAATTTTGGCGGAACCATATCTTTTGAAAACCAGGAAAAGGGAGCGTCATTTACAATTACTATACCCACACAGTAAAAGAACCTATCCAAATGGAAAATGTACAACTAACGGTTAACGAGGGCATTGCAACTCTTGTTATCAACAGGCCGAAACAACTTAATGCATTAAACAAGCAGACCCTTGCAGAGATTAGCGAAGCTTTCGAGTCCATGCGTAGTGACGATGGAGTCAAGGTGGTCATTATGACGGGATCTGGTGAAAAAGCTTTTGTGGCTGGCGCAGATATCAAGGAGTTTGCGAATTTTTCGGGAGTGCAAGGGTCCGAACTGGCAAAGACCGGTCATATGACCGTTTTCAATAGTATTGAAGAATTCTCAAAACCAGTTATTGCAGCGATTAATGGATTTGCTCTAGGCGGTGGTTTAGAGCTTGCGATGGCGGCACATGTTCGCATTGCTTCTGACAACGCTCGTATGGGCCTTCCAGAGACCTCTCTAGGGGTTATTCCCGGGTATGGAGGCACACAACGCCTTCCGCAGCTTATAGGGAAAGGACGTGCTTTAGAAATGATTTTTAGTGCAAAGATGATTGATGCGGCGACAGCTTTAAATTACGGCTTAGTGAATGCCGTGGTCCCACAGGAAGCACTTCAAGCTACGGCGGAGAATATGGCGCTTGGCTTTATGAAAAACAGCATAGTTGCCATGGGTTACGCTGTTGAAGCGGTTAACGCGGGAATGCTTGAAGGGGCTATTGGCTATGATGTGGAGGTGCAGGCTTTTGGCGATTGTTTCGAAACCGCAGATTTTAAGGAGGGCACGAAAGCGTTCTTAGAAAAACGCAAACCCGAATTCCCTGGATCATAAATGAGCGAAACCCACTGGATACCAGTAGCACAAGAGCAGAGACTAGATGTGTTAGGGACGCTATCTGATGCAACGAAGCATGTTTGGGTGGGCCTGCATGGCTATGGCCAATTGGTCTCTTTTTTTTCGCGTCATTTTCGTTCACTCGTCTCTGAGGAGCGCACGTTTGTTTTCCCTCAGGGCCCGCACAAATTCTATCTCAATGGAGTCAATGGGCGAGTTGGCGCTTCATGGATGACAAAAGATGAGCGATTGGTAGATATTGCAAATCAGCGCGAATATTTGAGCTCCGTATTTCGTTGGATTGAAGAGAAGGCGCCCCATTCTACCATTCATTGTATTGGGTTTTCCCAGGGGGTTGCTACAATCATGCGTTGTATAGGCCACCAAGGCGTTCTTCCGGCTTCTTTATTGGCGTGGGCAGGAAGTTGGCCGCCTGACCTTGATAAAACGAACCGTGCAGCATTGAACGCTTTGACATTCAAGGCATGGTTTGGGACACAAGACGAATACATTAATACCGAGAAGCAAGAGCAAATGGTAACCCACTACCGAGAAAAGTATAACTTCGAACCGATGGTGGGCATTTATGAAGGAGGCCACTCTTTTGATGCTGAGAAATTGGCCCGCGAAATCACCGCCTTAGAAAAATAAAGAAGACCGTATTTATTATGCACGACGTACACCCGTTAATTACTAATGACGCCACACTATTTGGGATTTTAGCCGCCATGTTGGGTGCTATTTTTTACACTTCAAAAAGCGAGCACCCAATTTTCAAGAAGTTTTATGGGGTGATCCCCGCGCTGTTACTGTGCTACTTTCTGCCGTCGCTCCTGACTACGTTTGAAATTATCGACCCTAAGCAGAGCCGATTATACTTTATGGCCAGCCGCTATCTATTGCCGGCGGCACTCATTTTATTGACCTTGAGTATTGACTTTGGCGAAGTGAAGAAATTGGGCCCGAAGGCACTTATTATGTTCTTTACGGGTACCGTTGGCGTTGTTATTGGCGGTCCGTTGAGTATTTTATTCTTCAGTGTTGTAGCACCTGATGTTGTAGGCGCAAATCCAGAAGAGATTTGGCGGGGAATGACTACTGTAGCTGGATCTTGGATTGGCGGTGGTGCCAATCAAGCGGCGATGAAAGAAGTATTTGAAGTGAGTGAAGATATCTTTAGCGCAATGGTGACTGTGGATGTATTGGTCGCAGAATTATGGATGGCCTTTTTGCTTATCGGTGTGGCAAAACACAAAAGCATTGACAAAGTATTTAAAGCAGATGCCTCAGCGGTAGATTCACTTCAGAACAAAATGGAGGCGTATACCGCCAGCATCAGCAAGGTGACGTCCTTTAACGATTTGATATACATCCTTGCTCTGGCTTTTGGAGCTACTGGATTAGCGCATTGGATGAGTGACGGTATTGCTCCTTATATAGGCGCGAACTTCCCAATACTTGCGAAATTTAGCTTGACTTCTGGGTTTTTCTGGTTGGTCGTTATTGCCACTACCATTGGTATAGCGCTTAGCTTCACAAAGGCGCGAACGCTTGAAGGCGCGGGCGCTTCCAAGGTGGGTAGTGTGTTTATTTACATCCTTGTGGCGACCATAGGAATGAGCATGAATGTGATGGAGATTTTTCACAATCCGGGTCTGTTCGCCGTGGGTTTGGTTTGGATGATGATCCATGTTGGCCTTATGTTCTTGGTCGCTAAAATGATACGAGCGCCGTATTTCTTCTTAGCGGTGGGCTCGAAGGCTAATATTGGGGGCGCCGCTAGTGCGCCCGTGGTTGCGGCAGCGTTCCATCCGGCGCTCGCACCAGTAGGCGTGCTATTGGCCGTATTAGGGTATGCCTTGGGAACGTACGGCGCGTACATCTGTGGTTTGCTGATGCAGGCCTCGGCAGGAGTATATTAGTATAGCAAGAGAGATGAAGCTGGAGTTACCTAAGGAGAAAGTCTATCCCATGCCGTTTAGGTTTTGGGTCATTGTGGCGGTAGCCGCGGTGATTTTGATGGTCAATGGCTGGCACCCTGTTTTGTTTCCTTTAGTGATGTTCGGTTTTTGGGGCATAACGGCTAGTCGTGGGACGGTGTTGCGTAGTGAGGATCAGAAGATGTTCCGGTATTACTCGGTCTACGGGATTCCCATGGGGAGCTGGGAGGACATTCAGCCTAATGCTGCGGTGGTGGCGTTGGACGAACAACAATCGGTCCGTCAAACCAGCTATGGAGGAACGATGCGATATCAGGAAAGCCAGGAGTGTGTGTTGTATTTGGTTAATGGGACGCATAGGGAAAAAGTAAAAATTGCGAAGGTGAGTTCGAGGGCGGAATTGGACCCTCATCTCCCTATTTTAGAAAAAGAGTTCAACTTAAAACTGGTCAAGTTTTCACCTGCTGTTTCGGCGAAAACCAGTGCCAAAAGACGTAATAGACGATGAAAAAGTTAGTATTGGCTGCCTTGTTGGCGGCGGGATTTGGCGCACAGGCGCAGGTGGACGCGGACAAAGCGGCGTTGATTAAATCAATTTACACGGAGGCGCTCGGTGGCCAGCAGGGGTATGAGTGGCTGAAGTACATGTGCGAAGAGATAGGACCACGCCCCAGCGGCTCAGAGGCGGCCAATGAGGCAGCGCGTTGGGCAATGCGAGAGATGTTAAATGCCGGGGCAGATACGGCTTGGCTTCAAGAGGTAGAGGTGCCAAAATGGTATAGAGGTGCCGAATGGTCAAAGGCCTATGCCGGTGGAGAGCCGATAGCGTTGCCTACTACGGCGCTGGGCGGATCGGTGCCGACCCCTAAAGAAGGCGTGCGCGCTGAGGTGGTTGAGGTTGGATCCTTTGAGGAATTAGAAGCGTTAGGACGAGAAGGAGTGGAAGGTAAGATTGTCTTCTACAACACTTACATGGACCACAGCCTGATCAGCACGTTTAACGCATACGGCGGTGCAGTGAAGTACCGCTGGGCGGGTGCCATGGAGGCCGGTAAATATGGGGCGATAGCTACGGTTCTTCGTTCGGTTACTTTGTTACGCGATGATTTTCCGCATACAGGCGCGATGAGCTATGGAGATAGTGAAGTGAAGATTCCTTCGGCGGCTATTTCTTGGCAGGCAGCGGATATGTTGAGCGCTATGTTGCAAGGCGGAAATGTCGAATTAGAGTTGTTCTTGGACTGTGGCGTTCAAGGCACAGCGACAAATTACAATGTCATTGCAGATTTTAAAGGCACGGATAAGGCGAATGAGATTATGTTGGTGGGCGGTCACATTGACTCTTGGGATTTGGGCCAAGGGGCGCAGGACGATGGGGCAGGATGTGCACATGCCATGCAGGTGCCGAACCTGTTGAAGCAAGTTGGCTACGAGCACCACAGAACTATTCGCGTGGTGTTGTGGGCGAACGAAGAGTTTGGTTTGGACGGTGCGAAGGAATATGCGAATTGGGCACGAATGAATAACGTGCACCATTGGGTGGCGTTGGAAAGCGACGGTGGGGCCGGTGTGCCTCGCGGTTTTGGCGTGGGCGCGGACGATGATCGCGTTGCTCAGGTTCAGGCCATGAAGCCGTATTTCGTGCCTTACGGGTTGCATGAATTTGCCAAAGGAGGCGGAGGGGCCGATTTATCACCGCTGCGCGGCCACGATGATTTCTTCGTAGGATTCCGTCCGGACAGCCAGCGCTATTTTGATTTTCACCACAGCGCGCGCGACAGAATTGATGCCATACACCCCCGTAGTTTGGAGATGGGATCGGCCAGTATTGCAGCCCTGTTCTATCTCTTAGACGCGCTTTAGGTTGATTTAAGTTAGAATTGTGATGCCTGCGAAACGTTTCTCTTTATTAAAAACCGCTCTCGGAACAACAGCTGTATTACTGGCGATACCATTGGTCGGTAATTTAGTTAGTACGGAAGTTCGTTGGTCGGCCGTTGATTTTTTTATCGCAGGGTGCTTATTTCTTTCGGTTAGTGCGGGCGTACTAACTATTTGGCGCAGTCTTCCGCAACGAAAAAGCATCCCATGGATTATTTTATTGCTCTTGGTATTTCTTATTATTTGGACGGAGTTGTCCGTTGGCCTCTTTGGGTCACCTATTGCCGGATCGTAACGGCATTAACGGGCTAAAATTTAAAGGGGATGCTCGCGTAGAATAAAGCGTCATTAGACTAGTCCGAAAAATGAAAACACTGAAAAAATTAAAGGTAATTTGAACCTATTTTAAAGAATAATACTTAGGTTTGTTTTAACTTAAGAGTAGCTTAGGTTTATTGGTTTGGTTAAACCCCGTCTTCGGACGGGGTTTTTTTATGTCTAGATGAGACTTACTGCTTTACCGTGAATACTCTTGATATATTAAAACCAAGAAAAAGACTTCCGTTTGCCGCGCCGTAGGGGTTTCGAGCCATCCACAAAGGATCGCTCAATGCACGCGTGTTGCTCAGATGAAATTGGAAAACATGCCCTCCAGTTTCTATATCCACGCCTATACTCAACGGATTGTGAAATTGCTCTTCCGTAGCTCCTGAACCATAACGACGGTTGGATGAAAAGGCATATTCGCCTGTTAATGCAATTCGTTGGGTCAGCTTGTAACGGCCTCCGAGCATGAGGTGGTAGGTATCATTAGGATCTTCAGGCCCGGGAACAAGATTCCAATGAACGATACTGGGCGCAACAACGAGACTAATGCCCTCAGTCATTTTACGTGCGAAAATAGCCTGATGATGGTACGACACGCGGTCACTGGTGTAATGGTCTAATCCATCAGTAAAACGGGCGCCGCGATAATTCATCGAGGAGTACAAGGTTAAGCTTACAGGAAATGCATTGCCGCCTGTTCTTTGACGAAGTGCTCGGTATTTAAGAAATGCGTCGGAGGTCTTAAGTACTGACGATCGCCCTATTCCAACATTGAGACGGTCAGAAATCCCATAGTCAAGCTGCATTCGAATGTGCGCATTGTCTAACCCGAAAAAATTATATAGGTATTCATCTGTGAAGCTTCCGAAACGGTGCGAGATGATGTATTGCAGCACCCCTTTACCGGGCGTTTCATTGGTCTGGCCGTTCAATAACTTTGTACCCTTGAACGTTGCGTAAGTAAATTGTGTGGGCTGGGGACCGTCGTCTAACAAATCAAATAAATCCTCTTGAGCATTTGTAATTAGGCCGCTCAATAAAAGGATAAGAATGGAGAATAAACGAACCATTATTTAGTAGTTTCTTTAAGTATCGCGTGGACTTGAATCGACGCGGTATTAGAAATTTTATTCGCGACAGCGCTGGGGATTTTAACACCGTAATCTGCTAATAGGATTTCAAAAGAAGTTACTAATACAAAGTTGCCGTCCTCCTGCGTTAAGCTCGCAGGTACGCTGATTTCCTGAGTAATACCGTGGATGGAAAGCGCCCCTTTTACCGCGCCCTCGGCGAAGACACCTCTAAAAGAAGCTTTTGGAAACTTCTCACTTTCAACATAATTTTCGTTGAAGTGCTCCTGCATCAAAGCCCTTTTAAATTGGAAAGAAGTCATTAAAACCTGAACACCAATTTTACCAGAACTCGCATCAAAAACAGCGGAGCCACTTTCAGTAAAGGCTTCTATATCTTCTAGAGGGGATCCGGCATCGAAAGAGAGTCGAGCTTCACGCGTGAGGTATTGTTGAGCGGATGCTACGGTGCTACAAATCAACAATACAATTAAAACAATTCTTTTCATGGCTATTAATTATTTGGTGCGCCTTGTGCGATCCAGGCGCGTAATTTACTTATATCACAATCGCTTAATGCTCCGCCGGGAGGCATCAACAGCGGGTCGCCAGCGCTTCGCGTCGTACGATCGATTAAAGATCCATTTAGTGCCGCTGCCGCAGTATTTTGATGGCCGCTTAGAATTAGGCCGCCGTTGGCGGACATTCCGTTGTGGCAACCTTCACAGTTTTGACTTATGAGTGCATCTATGTCCTGGCTAAAGGTTACTGCTGAAGTATCGCATGCAGCTGCATTGCCATAGAGCGTTTCGTAGTCATCGTAATAGCAGCTGCTGGTCCCAAAAATGAGTACCAAAAGCCAACCTGCGCTTGGGACGATCCGTTTAGTTATTCGGCATTCCATTTGCTATCCATTTTTCAAATTGAGACAATTCGCATGCACTTAGACTTCCTCCCGGAGGCATAGGCACTGCATTTGTGCGTTTAATAGCAGGCAATAAACCAGAAGAATTAACTGCAGCAACCACATCTGAGTGTAGATCGAGTAGGATACCGCCGGAAGGGGTATTACCCGAATGACAACTTTTACATTGTGCGGCTATAATAGGTGCAATGGTCAGGCCGTAACTACCAGAAGTAGTATCACAAGACGAACATTCGTTGTTCAGTGCGCCTTGTGAAATCCAGGTAAATATTTTCCAGGCGGATAAAGAATCTAATGGTGAGGCTGGCGGTGGCGGCATAAGATCATTGCCCGTCTCAAACAAGACCTCATAGACTTCACTTTTGTTAGGTTCGCCAGGCTTCACCTCTTCCATAATGCCATTGTACGTAAGTAGCGAAAGGCCATCTGCAGGATTTGTTGCGCCGTGGCAACCGGCCGAAGCGCAGTTCGCGGTGAATAGAGGTAAAATTTCATTTTGAAAATAAACGGTATCCGGGTGACATGTTGCAGATACAGGCGGTTCTGGATCGCTTGGAAAAAGCGGATCATGTGTACAACTCACTAAAATTGTGAATGCGGTCAGAATGGCTAGGTAAGGCAGTTTCATTTATTAAAGGTATAATAATGTTCCATCCACGTCTTCAAAAACTGTGCTAAGCAGTTCAATATACCGATCTAATTGTTCTTGATGTTCAGGTTTTTGAAAGCCAGTTTTGTAGTCAACGACTGTAATTTTTTTTCCGGTTTTAATGAGAAGATCTGGCCGGGCCGTATCCTGCTTGGAGATGATGGAGCGTTCCGTATATATAATGACCCCGCGGTCATTGATATCTTCCAGCACAGGGTGTTGAGCCAATTGGTTTATAGATGCTGCTGCACCTTCGTGTAAGTGCTCTGAAAAGGCGCCTGTGCGATACAAACGGCGCAAAGCCGCCGCTCTAGACGCAGGATTTCTTTGGAGAATTTGGTGCAGGGCCGTCCCCCATTTGCTTCCGTCAGCATGGCCGTCAAACCATCCTCTAGGCGCTGTTTGCGCCATTCGAAGGTTGGCAGGAGAGAACGCACCGGGCTTTGGGGCTATGGGAAGAACGGATTCATTTAGACTTGAAATTTTGGGCAAGACCACTTCTCCTGAACGGTAAGAACCCTGCTCGGGATCACATGCTAAATACGCTATTAGGCCTTTGCCTAATTCATCAGGCTTTTCTTTGTCGACAAACACATGCAAACCGGAAACGGGCCGCGTCATAGCCACATAGGCCATATTCATCCAATCGAAATAGCTTTGGTTTTCTAGCGCAGACCATAATTCGGGTTCAAATAAGGGAGCGTTTTTATCAGATTTAGTGATGGGTAATCGGGCCAATTCTGGATGAACATCGACATCGATCCAGTGCGCATCGCCGCCCGATTTATAGTTAATTCCAAAAGGAAGAATGACGTGTTCGAACTCTAACCCTTTACTCTTATGTATGGTCATAACCTGTACTGCAGGCTTGTCCTGCGGAGCAGGAACATTACGCTTTTTTGCCTCTGCCTCCCACCAAGAGGGTAAAGTAGCAAACGAACCTTCTCTAGTTTGAAATCCATAAAGTAGATCTAGGCAGCTGTCAACCATCGCGTTGGGCTCCAGTAATAAGCCAAAAACCTCAAAGACACGTGCACCAAAGGTATATAGCGATTCTTGTTGGCTAAAGAGTTGCTGCAGTCCAGGGAACAGGCCGCTGAGGTAGGGTATGCCTTTCGAAGTGGTCTGCTGTTGGAAAACAAAGGGTTCTAATTGCGCAGGGATTTTACCCAGCTTAGACAAGGCATAAGCCAAAGCAAATCTGCTTTCGCGGTCGTCAGCATTGAGAAATAATCGTGCGCAAGACAACAGCACGGCACTCTCGAAGGAGCTTCCTACGACGAGACTGTCTGCGGATAAGACAGGAATACCTTCTTGCGTTAAAAAATTGGCCAGTAATTTTCCTTGCGCGTTTCCGCGGACCAGAAGCGCTACATCGTTGTAGGAATGTCCACGTTTTAAAAGGGCTTCTATGGTTGTTTTAACCTGTGAGCAGACGGCCTCTGCATAGCGCTGTGCGTTCTTTGTTTCACCCTCGGGAACGGAAATAAAATCCACAACGACTTCGCCTTTTAAAGGGTCCTTGTCCGGCACTTGTTGAAGCTGTGGCCCGGTATAAGCACTTTGATGTGCGGGCACCGTTAGGCGCTTACTGAGGTGTTCGAAAAAAGAATTATTGAAGTGGACAATATTCCCGTAGGTTCGAAAATTTTTAGGCAATTGGACCGTTTCGCGGGAATACAATTCGTGTCCGCTAGGGTGCTGCTGAAAACGGTTAGATGGATGGACGTTGTCCACGAGCGCCATGAATTGTTCCGCACGTCCGCCGCGCCAGCGGTAAATACTTTGCTTGGCATCTCCAACGATAAGGGCGCTGTTTGGATTTTCATCTTTAGTTAAGGTATGCTCAATGAGGGGGTGCAAATTGTCAAATTGCATTTCAGAAGTGTCCTGAAATTCATCGATATAGAAATGCCAAAATTTCTCGCCCAAACGGGCATAAATAAATGCGGTAGGCTCCTTTTGAAGCTCTTCAGAAATCAGTTTGTTGAAGGCACTTAGCGGCATGGTGTTTTGCTCCTCTTGAAGGGCATTAAACTTATCCATGAGTGCACGGGTGGCCGAGAGCTGCTGTAGTTTTTCTGTGGCTTGTTTCAGCAACAATAGTTTGCGCTGGTTGCGTTCTTGGAACGACTGGGCCAATTCTAAAAAGGCCTCCCACTCAGCATCAGCACTTTTCTTTGGCTTGGTCTTAAAGGCCTGAACACCTGCTTCTAGGTCGTTGCTTCGGAGGTTAGACCAAAGTTCAACGAAGTGTTTTTTAGCCTGGGGGTAGTAGGTAAAGTTGTCTTTCGTGTACCCTTGAGCCTTCAGGTGCGTGAACGCTTGTTGCGCTAGTTTTTTTCCTTCATCTACAATGGAGGTAAGTTCCTGGTTGAGTTCCCCTTCGAGCTCAAGCATACGCTCTGGACCGGGTAAATGGGCCAATTCCGTCCACGTATCTTCGTTAAAACTCTCTTTCCCTTCGCGCTTCAAATCCCTGTCCGGGTTGTGACTTTTTTCTCGGTTCATGCGTTCTTGCATCCACGCCGCTAGGGATGCACGTAGCGCCGGTGCTTCTCCCAAACTGCTGTAAAGCAGCTCCAAAGCTTCTTCGATCATTCCATCGAGGTCCAAACGCACTTCGAAATTGTCGTCGAGCTCTAAGTCTCGTGTAAAGGTGCGAACCAATCGGTGTGTGAACTGGTCAATAGTCCCCACATTCAAAGTGCTGTAATTGTGCAACATGTGACTTGCCGCACCAGCGGCGCGTTGTTGCAATTCTTTGGCGCTTATGCCAATCTCTTCCCAAATCGGTTCGAAAAACGTACTAGAGCTGGGATCATTCAGGGATTTGAAGGTTAATAATTGGTCCAACAAGCGTGCTTTCATTTCTGCTGCTGCATTGTTGGTGAAGGTGATGGCTAAAACTTTTTGATAGGCATGGTCCATATCCTTTTTTCGCAACGCATTCATGAGGATGTGCTGCACTAAAGAATACGTTTTACCTGAACCCGCCGAGGCGTTTAAAACGATGAAGTCTGACGGGGCAGATAATGGCGTTTGGCCTTGAGTAGCGGTCATAGAGATTATTGAACAGGATATAAACGTAAGTTAAAACCTTCAGCGGGAATTTGCCTTACCTTTATACCAAGAATTAACATAAACCCTATTTAATATGGCATTTGAATTACCACAATTAGGGTACGCTCATGATGCGCTAGAGCCGCACTTTGATGCACGTACCATGGAAATCCACCACGGGAAACACCACGCAGGATATACTTCAAAGCTCAATGCAGCAGTTGAAGGAACAGATATGGAAGGCAAGTCTATCGAAGAGTTGCTCGCAAATCATTCAGACCATGCAGCCATTCGCAACAACGGTGGCGGTTACTACAACCACTGCTTGTTCTGGGAAGTACTTTCTCCAAACGGAGGCGGCGCTCCAACAGGAGATCTAGCAGCTGCTATTGACGAAGCGTTTGGTTCGTTGGATGGCTTGAAAGAAAAATTTAACGCAGCAGCGGCAACACGCTTTGGCTCTGGATGGGCTTGGTTGTGTGTTAACAACGGCGTCTTAGAGGTGTGTTCTTCTGCAAATCAAGACAACACATTAATGCCGGGCGTTGGCTGTGGCGGTCACCCAATCATGGGCTTGGACGTGTGGGAACACGCGTACTATTTGAATTATCAGAACCGTCGCCCAGACTATATTGCAGCATTCTGGAATGTGGTGAATTGGGAAGCAGTAGCAGCGAAATACGCAGCGGCAAAATAAACTGGTTAATCAGGGAAAAATAGAGACCTCGGGCTAAACGCCCGGGGTTTTTTTGTGCCTGGATTTAAATGGCTTCGTCTATTTTTTCTACGGCTTTTCGTACGTCAAAGTAGAAGCGGGCGCCTATGGCAAAATTGGTCACTAAGGCAGGCGATGGAAGTACCGCAATACCCGGTGCAAATTCGAAGAACACATCAACGGGAAACTCAACAGATTCGTAAGCCACTCCCAGAGGAACTCTGGCGTAGAGTTGGTTACCCGCTTCGTTATAGCTTTTCAAATGAACGCCACCGCCGTAATAAAAAGGAATGCGTCCTTTTTCGGCAGTGATGATTTCGTAGTTGTGAAGCAAATAATCAGCACCAATATTGATCCCTTCTTGCCCTTTCACTGCGCTGTAGCCTAGGGTGTACTGAAAGGCCTCATTGTTGTTGTTGAATTTTTTAATACTAAAACCGCTTGGCTCACCTAGCGCAAGTCCAATGCCGTAGTGGCCTTTATAATCCTGTGCAGCAGCGTTAAAGGTGAATGCTAAAACTACAAGTACAAGTGCTTTTTTCATTTTTTTGGTGTGTAACGGTCTAGAGATAAATGTGTCCCGTCCCATTTTGCGTAGGTATTCAAATGAATCCAATCGCCTAGGACGAAATATTTGCTTTCAATTTTGGTGCCATCTTTTCCTTCGCGGGTTTGAAGGACCAACTCTTTCTCGTGGTGCCGATGACCGTAAACGAAATAGTCAAACCACTCTTTTTCAAGAAGGGTTCTACTGTGGACCAATTGCCTTTCCTTTTCCCCTTTAAAGGCGTGATCATCATCGCTTTGGCTATTGCGGGAAGCCCGCGACATTCGAGCGGCAAAGCCTACTCCAAAATTTGGGTGGAGCCGTTTATATGCCCAGATGGCGATGGGGTTGGTAAAAAGTTTCTTTATTACTTTGTATTTGCGGTCTCCAGGGCCTAAACCGTCTCCATGGGCAAGATAAAACCAAGTTTGGCCGTCATTCGGGGACCACTTTAATGGTCTGTGGTGAACGGTTGCTCCCAATTCTTCTTCGAGGTAGCTTCCTAACCACAGGTCGTGGTTGCCTACGAATATGTCGAGTTTAAGACCGGCATCGACCATGAGCGCTAATTGGCCCAAAACACGGGTGTGACCGCGTGGTACAACGTGTTTGTATTCGAACCAGTAGTCAAAAAGATCGCCAACGATAAAGAGTTGTTTGCAGTCCTTAGCAATACTTTTTAGAAAAGCGACTAGGGCGCGTTCACGCTCCTGGCTATCCTGCACGGAAGGCGCTCCTAAATGGACATCTGATATGAAATAAGTGTGCGTACTCACGGTCGCTAAGGTAAGTTATTTATAGTATTCTAGTACTTCTTGTGGCAGGTGTTTAAATAAGGTTTAGCTTTGCCTAAAATAAAAGATAGCCAAAGTGAAAACCCACACGGAAAGCGAAGAGAACTATATTAAAGCGCTCTACCATTTAGGCGTAGGCCGGCCCGTTAGTAACGGCGATCTTGCGCAGCGGATTGGTGCAAAGGGCTCCTCTGTCACCCAAGCGGTTAGAAGACTTGGTCAAAAAGACCTCGTGAACGTTGTTCCTTACAAAGGCGTTCAACTCACCCCTCAAGGCATTCGGTTGGCCAAATCTATTTTGCGTAAACACCGGTTGTGGGAGACTTTTTTAGTGGATAAGCTTGGCTTCGGCTGGGAGGAAGTGCATCCGCTCGCAGAGCAGTTGGAGCATATCCAGAGTGAAGAATTGGTCGATCGACTATTTCAATTCCTGGGCAGCCCGAAACACGATCCACACGGCGATCCTATTCCGGAACGCGATGGTCAAATGCCGCCGGTTTTAGGACAGCCAATCGGCGCTTTTACTGCAGGAACCGAGATTCGAATTGTTCGGGTAGAAGATGCTGGGTCAGAATTCTTTGACCAATTGGACACCATGAACATCAACCTAGGCAACACCTATGAAATCCGTGCGATTTCAGCTTTTGACTCGAGTGTAGAACTGGGCTCCTCTGCAGGTACCTTTTGGCTGAGTCAGAACATGTGTGCAAACATTTACGCCGTACAATCATGAGGAGTTTCGTGATCATGGCACTTGCCGCATTGACCTTGGCGTGTACGCCAGAACCGTCCATTGATGTCTTGTGCACCACCTCAGTAGTTGCCGATGCGGCACGTCAACTGCTACCGGAAGAAATTTCGGTACAAGCCTTAATGCAGTCAAACATTGACCCGCATAGTTACAAGCCCGTCGAAAGCGATGTGGCCAAGCTTAGCAATGCGGGGGTCATCCTGCACAACGGTTTGCATTTGGAAGGTAAAATGACAGACATCCTTGAAAAAGTTGGCCAGCAAATGCCAGTCTACGCAATGAGCAGCGCACTTCAGTCTCACGACCTTATCGAAGTAGGCCCTAACAGCTATGACCCGCACATTTGGTTCGACCTGCAACTTTGGAACCGATGCGTGGGTGAACTGGCCCTCTTTTTAAAGGGTGAATTCCCGCAACACAGCGCGGCTATTGACAGCAACGCTATGGATTATTTTTTCGAATTGGTCGCCGCACACGATGAATTTGTACTGGCGATCAATGAAGTTCCCGATTCAGTACGCGCCCTAGTTACCGCGCACGATGCTTTCTCCTATTTTGGTCGCGCCTACGGCATCGAAGTGCATGGATTGCAGGGGATTAGTACCGCTGCAGAATTTGGCATACGAGACATGACTTCTTCCGCCCAATTCATTTTAGACCGCAGCCTATCCACCGTCTTTATCGAGACTTCAGTAAATTCAAAAAGTATCGAAGCACTGCAAGAAGCAGTAGAACAAAAAGGCGGAAAAGTGCGGATTGGTGCGCCATTGTTCAGCGACGCGTTGGGAGCGGAGGGAACGCCAGAAGCCACCTTGATTGGGGCGTTTACACACAATACAACACAGATTTTAAAATCATTCAACTAATGGAAAAGAGCATTGAAGTACACAATCTCACGGTCAGCTACCACAGCAAGCCTGTGCTTTGGGATGTTGATTTTGAATTGCCCAAGGGTAAAATTATAGGCGTCGTTGGACCAAATGGTTCTGGAAAGACGACCATGCTCAAAACCGTCATGGGACTTATGAAGCCGGATAGCGGTTATACAGAAATATTTGGCCAACCCTTAGATAAAGTCCGTGAACGAGTGAGCTACGTTCCACAGCGCGAAAGCGTGGATTGGGACTTTCCGGCTGACGTAATGGACGTGGTATTGATGGGGCGGTACCGTAAAAACAATCTTTTTAAACGCATCACGAAAGAGGACCGTCGCATTGCCACAGAGGCGCTAGAAAAAGTGAATCTTTTAGAATTCGCGGACCGACAAATTTCTCAGCTTTCGGGCGGTCAACAACAGCGCGTATTCATCGCACGATCTTTAGCGCAACAGGCAGACATCTACTTAATGGACGAGCCTTTTGTAGGTGTGGACGCCGCGACTGAGGACGCTATCTTAAAGCTGCTGCGTGACATGAAAAACGAGGGTAAAACGGTGGTCATTGTGCACCATGATTTACAGACAGCGAACGAATATTTTGATTGGATTGTGTTGCTCAACACACGACTAGTTGCAGCCGGTCCAAAAGATGAGGTCTTTACAAAAGAACTATTGCAGGAAGCCTACGGCGGCCGTTTAACGGTTCTTTCAAAACTAGGCGACCTCATTTCAGATACTGAATTCCCGCTTCGCGAACCAGATTTTAAAGAAGACCAACCGAAAGATTAATGTTTGATCCTGTTTTCATAAAAGTGCTTATTGGCACGCTACTGTTGGCCGCTTCGTCCTCCGTGGTGGGTGTTTTCAGCTTTTTAAAGGGAGAGAGTTTAGTTGGAGATGCGATAGCCCATGCACTTCTTCCCGGGGTGGTGCTCGCATTTATTATTGGAGACGGACGCAATCCGCTTTTTTTAATTCTTGGTGCGTTAGTCGCGGGTCTTACCGCTCATTACGGCATAAGTTTTCTCGAGCAACGCACAAAACTGAAAGGAGATACAGCCATCAGCCTAGTGCTTTCAACGTTTTTCGGCTTCGGCATCATGTTGCTTTCAGCGGTCCAGCGCACGGGACAGGGTCAACAGGCGGGGCTAGAGCGGTTCCTTTTAGGTAAAGCTGCCGCCATTACGCTGTCTGATCTGTACGTTTTTGCCGCCCTAGCATTGCTTTTACTTGCTAGTGTTGCGCTCTTCTTCAAGGGATTTCAGTTAATGACCTTTAATGAAGATTTTGCCGCTGCTATTGGCCTGCCTATACAATTGATCCGATTTGTTTTCACCGTACTTACCGTCTTGGCGGTTACAGTAGGCATTCAATCTGTTGGCGTCGTGTTGATGGCCGCATTGTTGATCACACCTGCCGCCGCCGCACGATCTTGGACCGCTTCATTGCGCTTGATGCTTGTACTTTCGGCTGTTTTTGCGGCTACCGCGGCAGTGGTTGGAACAATTATTAGCGCGAGCCTGCCAAAAATGCCAACGGGACCGTGGATTGTGCTTGCTTTGGGTGGCATCGCATTTATTTCGCTTCTTATCGCCCCTGAAAACGGATGGCTTCCTCGCAGAAAACGGGCTAGAGGAAACCAATTAAAAACCCAGCGTGAAAACCTTTTGAAACTGCTTTATGGCGCAGAAGAAAGAGAGGGCCATACCGTCGCAATGACGTCGGAAACCATAGTTGGGATAAGGCGCCAGCACCTGGAAGGGTTACGCAAGACGCTACGGTCTTTGAAAAAAGAGTATTTATTGGTGGAGCGCGCAGATGGTTTTGCTTTGACTGAAAAAGGACGCACTGAGGGCCGTCGTGTGGTTCGATTACACCGATTGTGGGAGCTATACCTCACGGAGCGTCTCGGCATGGCCGCAGATCATATTCATCCCCAGGCCGAAACCATGGAACACATCATTACCCCTGAAATAGAAGCATTAATAGTTAAAGAATTGGGGAATCCCGAAGTGGATCCTCACCAAAGTCCTATTCCTTATGAAGAAGATTAGTATTGTGATGTTATTGGCCTCGTCGTTTTGGGGCATGGCGCAGGAGCGTCCACAGATGAATGATATTGACGCTGACGATGTTGAATTAACACCCGTGTTTGTGGGTATGCCAGCCATTGCGACAGATAGACCGGATATTACCGAAAGTGCACAGATTACTCCATTAGGGTGGTTTCAGTACGAAGGCGGGTATCAGTATTCGCATGCAGAAGAAAGAATATCGTTGACCAGTATCTCTGACGCGCATCAAATCGAGCAGGTCTGGCGCTTTGGGATCAATCGAAAATTTGAAATGCGTGCAGTGATTAACTCGAATACACAGCGCATAGATATAGTAGACACTTGGAATGACCCCTTCCGTACAACAGGCGTAAATCCAGTGACCATTGGGTTCAAGTACAATCTCTTTAAGGAAACAGATCTATTACCACAAACCACCTGGTTGAGCCACCTCACGTTACCATGGGTTGCCGCGGGTGATTACCGCGCTCCAGCCCAAGGAAATGTGGTCTTCCACGAACAGCGACTCATGCTGGAAAAGGGATTGACTCCGCGGCTTGGTATTGCAAGCAATATTGGAATTTCTGGCGGCATGAACGGCACTAATGGCTTCGTGGACGGCGGAATGTTCTCCTTAGCATTAGGCTATGATCTTGGCAATGACTACGGTGTGTATGCGGAGTATTTTAGCAACTGGCAGCTACAGGGGCAGCAACTGTTTGGGACGCCCTATTTTGACGGCGGGTTCACCAAGCTGTTGTCCAACGATCTTCAATTAGATATTTACGCTGGATTTGACCTCAGCCCTTACGTGGACACCCGGCTCAACACGAGTGGACTTTTCTTTGGAACAGGCGTTAGTTACAGATTTCCCCTCGCACACTATTTACGTTAATGACCCCAACCCTTGCCATAGCATTAACGGCGGTTTTTACCGCAGTTTCTTGTGCCCTCCTGGGCGCTTTCCTCGTGCTGCGTAAAATGACCATGGTCGGCGATGCTATTTCGCACGCGGTACTTCCCGGTATTGCCGTGGCGTATTGGTTAAGCCAAAGTCGTGCCTCACTGTGGATGTTCTTAGGCGCAGCGGCGGTAGGTGTGTTAGCTACGATTATTATAGAATTGTTACGTAAAAAATTAAAGGTTCAAAGCGACGCCAGTATTGGCATGACGTTTACTACGTTGTTTGCATTGGGGGTTATACTGATCACCTTTTGGAGCGATAGCGTGGATTTAGACCAGGAATGTGTGCTGTACGGGGAGATTGCCTATGTGCCCTTTAACACATGGTCGTTCGGCGGTCTAAACATGGGACCCATTGCCCTTTGGTCTTCTGGGCTGCTCCTTCTCGCAGTTTTGGCCTATACGTTCATTGGCTTTAAAGGACTGAAAATGTCCAGTTTCAATGAAGATTATGCCGCCGTCTTAGGCATAGGTGTGGCCGCATGGAACCTCAGCTTAATGGCCATGGTGAGTTTTGCTACCGTAGTGAGTTTTGAAAGTGTAGGCGCGATTTTAGTGGTGGCTCTGCTCGTCGTTCCCGCTGCAACAGCCTACCTTTTGGTTGAGAAATTACACCTCCTCCTTATCGGGGCAGGCAGTATTGCGTTACTCGCGGCATTGGGTGGTTATGCCCTCAGCCGTTGGATGGATACGTCTATAGCCGGTACGGTTGCTACCTTGCTTGGGGTCCAATTTTTAATCGTCCTACTTTACCACCAACTCATTCAAAAACGAAATCAACATGCAGTGGCATAGACATACCTTCGAATCCCTTCCGAAAAACGACTTGTATGCATTACTTCGGTTGCGCTCAGACATATTTGTTGTAGAGCAGGATTGTGTGTATCTAGATTTAGACAATCACGATCAAAACAGCTACCACCTTTATGCTAAAAACAGCGAGGGAGCAGTGGTTGCCTATGTCCGCATCTTGCCTCCAGGAACCGCCTATCCTCAGGTCAGTATAGGCCGCGTAGTTGTTGAAAAATCGGCGCGGGGCAAGGAATTGGGAATCGAACTTATGGTACGGGCAGAAGAATGGGCCTGGGATTTGTTTGAGCTCGAGCGGGACGTGGTTATTATGGCACAATCGTACCTACTTCAATGGTACGGTCGTTTGGGCTATGTAGCTCAAGGGGAGGAGTTTCTCGAAGACGGTATTCCACACCGAACAATGATCAAGTCCAATAAATAACGGGAGGGATAAGTCGTGATATGAGTCACGGACTGAAAACGCATTTTGATATACATTAAACATCAATGTGGCGTCGTCCATATTTTGATGTGTTAGTTGGAATGCCTCGAGTGGAAACGCTCGGGGTTTTTTTATGCTTAAATTCGTAGACATGAATACACCTCAAAACGCCGGGGCAGTGAGCCTCAAAGATTCAATCATGGAAGTAGAGGGCTGGACGGACAACGTATACCAGCAGAACTTCATGGACTTATTGGAGCAGCAACCCTATATTATGGGTACGTTGATGGAAGCCGACGAAGGCATGGACGACGGGACGCACAGTTGGATGTTGAAATCGGTATTGCTGTTAAAATGGTCCTTTCAGAAAATGGGTTGGCGTTTGACCATGCTTAGCAATGAGAAATGGCAAGGTGTTATTGAAGAGAAATTGGAAGTCTATGAATCGCACCAAGAGGAGCACGGCCTGGATATTCCTGCGCTTATTAAATTGAGCAGTTCGCCAAACACCTTGAGCGAATTGTACCTCTACGTGGTAGAGAATAATACGACTACAGAAGAGGCTAAAGGCAACGTACTTTTCTTGATCGATTGCGCCATTGAAGCGATGGAAATGGCAGTACTTCAAGACAAAACAGAAAGCGACACATAGCATGGATCAAGCGAAGGAAATAGTAGGCCACATGATGAAGAACGACGCTTTCAGCCAATGGCTGGGCATTACTGTCGTATCTAATGCACCTGGCGAGGCTACTTTAAAAATGACCGTTCGTGACGAAATGACCAACGGCTTTCACATCGCGCACGGGGGCATCACCTACTCTCTCGCAGATTCGGCCCTTGCCTTTGCTTCAAACGGCAGCGGCCGTCAAAGTCTTTCTATTGAAACCAGTATACATCACCTCCACGCGGTTCGCGCAGGGGAAGAGCTCACCGCATTTGCAACCTTATTGAGTGAAACGCATAAAACAGGGTTGTATCAAATAGACATCACAACTACTTCAGGGCAGCGCGTAGCATGGTTCAAAGGAACCGTATACCGCACCTCGAAAGAATGGAACCTATGAAACAGACCTATATCGTAGACGGCGTTCGTACGCCTATTGGAAAATTTAAAGGCACCCTTGCCGCGGTGCGCACCGATGATTTGGCTGCCATGACCATCGCCAAACTCATGGAAAAGAATCCCGATGTGGATCCTAGCGCCATTGACGACGTCATCCTTGGGTGTGCCAACCAAGCCGGAGAAGATAACCGAAACGTGGCGCGCATGGCCGCGCTTTTGGCGGGACTTCCTTGGAGCGTTCCGGGCGAAACCGTGAACCGTTTGTGTGCCTCAGGAATGAGCGCAGCCATCCATGCCCACCGCGCCATCATGGCCGGAGACGGCGATCTATTCATCGCTGGAGGTGTGGAAAATATGAGCCGTGGGCCTTATGTCATGAGCAAGCCTCAGACCGCCTATGGTACGGACAGTAAGATGTACGACAGCTCTTTTGGATGGCGTTTTGTGAATCCAAAAATGAAGGAACTCTACGGTACCCACGCCATGGGTGAAACGGCAGAGAACCTCGTGGAGCAGTTCGGAATTAGCCGTGAGGACCAGGACGCCTTTGCGCTTTGGTCGCAGCAAAAAGCTGCCAGAGCGCAGGAGCGCGGAAGGTTCCGTTTGGAGAAATTCGCCGTGGAGATCCCACAGCGCAAAAAGGACCCTATCGTTTTTGTGGAGGATGAATTCATGAAACCGAATACCACCCTTGAAGCCCTCGGCGGCCTAAGAGCAGCGTTCAAAAAAGACGGTTCAGTGACGGCGGGCAATAGTTCCGGGTTGAACGACGGTGCCGTAGCATTATTGATGGCCAGTGGTGAAGCGGTGGAGCAACATGGCTTGAAGCCTTTGGCGCGCGTGGTGAGCTCAGCGGTCGCTGGCGTGGAGCCGCGGATTATGGGAATTGGTCCGGTGGAGGCGTCGAAGAAGGCATTAGCTAAAGCGGGCCTGACGTTGGACGACATGGATATTATTGAGTTGAATGAGGCTTTTGCGGCGCAGGTTTTGGCTTGCACGCGCGAGCTTGGTTTGGCGGATAACGACGAGCGTATCAACCCGAACGGGGGTGCCATTGCATTGGGCCATCCACTGGGGGTGACGGGCGGTCGCATCCTTCATTCTGCAGCCCTAGAGTTGCAGGAGACCGGTAAGAAATATGCCTTGGTGAGCATGTGTATTGGCGTTGGCCAGGGGTATGCTACCATTTTAGAACGCGCATAAGATGGCTATATACCAATTTCTTGATTTCATTCCCGTAGTACATCCTACGGCCTTCGTACATCCCCAAGCGAATGTGACGGGCGATGTGATCGTTGGTCCGCATTGTTACATTGGGCCCGGGGCCGTGCTCCGTGGTGATTGGGGTAGGATTGTGCTCGAAGAGGGCGTGAATGTGCAAGAGAATTGTACCGTACATATGTTTCCAAAAACCGAAACGCGCCTGAAGAAGATGGCGCATGTAGGGCATGGGGCGATTATTCACGGCGGGACGCTGGGTGAGAATGTACTCATCGGGATGAATGCCGTGGTCATGGACAATGTTGAGGTCGGTGATGGCTCTATTGTGGGCGCATTGGCTTTTGTGCCCCAGAATACAGTCATTCCGCCAAGGAGCATCTTCGTAGGCAACCCCGGCAAGGTGGTCAAGCAGGTGACCGATGAAATGCTGGAGTGGAAGACAGAAGGAACAAAGTTGTACATGGAGCTTCCGAAGCAATGCCAGGATACCTTGAAAGAGGTGGAGCCGTTGAAGGAATTGGAACCCAACAGACCAGAACATAAAGGAACCTATCAAACACACAAATAGATGAACACAGTTAAGAATTACATCCTTGGAAACTGGGAGGCAGGCAGCGGCACGGAATACACGGCGCGCCACGCGATCACGGGGGCAGAGTTTGCTTCTGTGAGCTCAGAAGGATTGGATTACAAGGCTATTTTAGACTACGCCCGAAATGTTGGAGGTCCTGCCCTGCGCAAGATGACTTTTCAGGAGCGCGGACGCATGCTTAAAGCGTTGGCACTGCATTTAACGTCTATTAAACGCCAATTCTATGATGTGAGTTGGGCCACTGGGGCCACCAAGGTGGACAGCTGGATTGATATTGAAGGGGGAATAGGCAACTTATTCGCCAATGCATCCCTCAGACGCCAATTCCCCGACCTTGCCTACTACGTTGACGGCGACCTTGCCCGATTGTCGAAAGAGGGTACATTCATCGGTCACCACATCATGGTGCCGCGCCACGGGGTAGCGGTCCATATCAATGCGTTTAACTTCCCTATCTGGGGGATGCTCGAGAAAATTGCGGTCAACCTGATGGCAGGTGTTCCCGCAGTAGTGAAGCCGTCGGAATATACCTCCTACCTCACCGAAGCAATGGTTAAGGCCATTATCGACAGTGGTATTTTACCAGAAGGTGCCCTGCAATTGGTGAGCGGTAAGGGACGAGGCATTTTAGACCACGTAGATTTTCAAGACATCGTGACCTTCACGGGTTCTGCAGCTACCGGTCAGGTGTTGCGCGGACTTCCTCATTTGAACGAGCGCTCGGTGCCGTTCAACCTGGAAGCGGATAGTTTGAACGCCGCGGTGCTGGGTCCAGATGTGAAGCCAGAAGATGCGGAATTTGCGCTATTTGTACGTGAATTGGCCAACGAAATGACGGTGAAAGCCGGACAGAAATGTACGGCTATTCGTCGTGCCATGGTGCCAGAACATTTGTTGCCTTCGGTTCAGGAGGCGGTCATTGCGCGCTTGCAAAAGACCGTGATTGGTGATCCTCAAGCCGAAGGTGTGCGCATGGGAGCACTCGCGACGCACGACCAGATCGGCCGTGTAGAGGCCGAGATGAACAAGTTGATGGCTGAACAGGAATTGGTCTTTAATCCAGACCTCGACCTTGTAGGCGCTACAGATGCAGGTGCGTTCTACACGCCAAAACTGTTTGTGAATAGCGACCCATTTGCCAACACCAAGGTCCACGAGGTGGAGCCGTTCGGTCCTGTGAGTACCTTGATGCCGTACAAGACCATAGATGAGGCGGTCCAGCTGACCGCTATGGGACGCGGTTCTTTGGTGACGTCATTTGTGAGTAAGAACACTTCTGATATTGTTGCATTTACTTCCGAGGCGGCGGCCTACAACGGACGCATTCACATCATCAACGAGAAAATGGCCAAGGAAAGTACTGGTCACGGCTCGCCGATGCCACTGATGAAGCACGGCGGCCCAGGTCGCGCCGGAGGTGGTGAAGAGATGGGCGGAAAGCGCGGCGTCTTGCACTATTTGCACCGCACGGCCATCCAAGGTCACCCGGACGATATCACGGCCATCACACAGCAGTACCAGCCCGGAGCATCGCGCCCTGAGGCTATGCCGCATGTCTTCCGTCAGCATTTTGAGGAGCTGGAAGTGGGTGCGACGGTGTATACTGCAAAGCATACCGTCACGGAAACGGACATCACAAACTTTGCCAATGTGAGCGGCGACAACTTCTACGCGCACATGGATGCTACTTCGCTCGAGGGAACCATCTTCGAGGGCCGAGTGGCGCACGGATATTTCATCTTGAGCAAGGCAGCGGGATTGTTTGTTGAGGCCAAGAAAGGCCCGGTGTTGTTGAACTATGGGATCGACGAATGCCGATTCACCAAGCCCGTTTACCCAGGGACAACCATCGGGGTAAAATTGACCGTAAAAGAAAAGATCGATCAAGAAAAGCGCAGTGAGGACGATGTGGCTAAAGGCATCGTGAAGTACTACGTCGAAGTCTACGACGACACCGATGAAGTAGTTGCCGTGGCGACCATCTTGACCATGGTGAAGAAACTAGACCAGAGCTGATGAATTTCGAGCGGTTCCCAGGCGCACAGTACGCCAACATATTCAGTTACCTGCCTTCAAATGATAGAGAGGGCTATACGGAATTGGACGAAGAGACTCTGCACTTAGTGGGGGACGTTCGAGGATATGTGGGGTACGAGAGCGTGAAAAATGCCGAGGGCCGCAGCATCTTTATCAGCTATTGGCAGAGCATGGAGGCGGTGAATGAGTGGCGCGCGAATGCCCGTCATAAAGTCGCTAAGAGCCACGGGAAACAGTGGTATGCGGCGTACCACAGCATGCTCGTGAAAATCGAATATTCAGCAGAACACAATACCCAAATACTATAACCTATGAACGAAGCAGTGAACCAAGGCGGCGTAAATGTGGCCGTTGACAATCGCGGTTTGGCCACAGTTGAATTTTTCCATCCGCTGTCCAATTCTTTGCCGGGCAAGGTCCTCGCGAAATTGGCCGATACCATTACGGAACTGGGGGAAAATGATGCCGTAAAACTCATCCTTGTGAAGAGTGCGGGCGAACGGGCCTTTTGTGCCGGGGCCAGCTTTGACGAGCTCATAGCCATAGAAGATTTAGATACGGGTAAGGTCTTTTTTAGCGGCTTTGCCAATGTGATCAACGCCATGCGCAAGTGTCCGAAGCTCATTATCGGCCGAGTCCAAGGAAAGGCTGTGGGCGGCGGTGTAGGCCTCGCTTCTTCGGTAGATTATTGTTACGCTACCAAGCACGCGGCGGTGAAGCTCAGCGAGTTGGCGGTAGGTATTGGACCGTTTGTGGTGGGCCCTGCAGTTGAGCGCAAGCTCGGGTTAGCTGGGATGTCAGATTTAGCGATCAACGCCACGGAATGGCGCTCGGCAGCGTGGGCCTTCCAGCGTGGTTTGTACAATGATATTTTCGAAGATGCAGCAGCCATGGATGAAGCCATCGAGGCTTTAGCGGGCCGATTATTGACCAAATCCGTCCCTGCCATGCGCGGACTGAAGAAGGTCTTTTGGGAAGGTACGGAGCATTGGGATGAATTGTTGGCTGAGCGCGCTGCGATTAGCGGCGAACTGATCCTGAGCAAGGAAGCTAAAGATGCCATTGGCGCATTTAAGAGTAAATAATGGTTCGACTTCTCGTTTTGTTCTTCTTTATGGCTACTGCCGTTTTTGGCCGTAGCGACTCCACTGTTATAGCATCCTACCATCGAAAAGCTATTTATAGCGCTGCAGGATCTTTTACCGATCTAGATAATTGGAACGCTGGAGGAGAAAATAGTGCAAACATCAGTCTATTGCTTCGCGAAAATTGGATCAAAAAGGGAGAAAACTTTACCACAGTTCATTTATTGGAGGGCAACTATGGACTCAGCCGCCAGGCCGGTACGCTCACAAAAAACGCAGATAAACTGGAGTTTACCACTACCCTTACAGGTTCGCCAAGGGTTACAGAATGGAACCTTTCTGGACAACTTAATGTGCGAACACAATTCGCCCCAGGCTATGCAAAGGGCGACACTAATCGCACGCCGATTTCAACTTTCGGCGCACCCATTTATGGGCAATTTTCCTTTGGCTTAGGGAACAACTCGTTCGAACATTGGCAGGTGTTTTTATCTCCAATGGCGGGTAAAAGCACTACGGTCTTTGATGCTGATTTGAGAGACAAAGCCGCTTTTGGTGTGGAAACCGGTGCTACGTGGCGTCTGGAGGCAGGCGCCAAGATTACTTTGAACTATAACCAACAGTTTAGCGATCTATTTTCGGTGACTGCGAAGTCTGATATTTTCTACAACTATTGGGGTCCGGTATCAGCGACCGATTTTATGCTTGACATCATTGCTCTTTATAAGATTAAAGAGGCCTTTTCTGTCAATGCTCATGTCCAACTCATTCGGGACATCGACCAAATAGATGCCTGGCAACGCCGTTCGGTGTTGGGTTTAGGCCTAGCTTATACCATTAAGTAGTTCGAGACAAGAGACTGAGATTATTCAACTCAAAGGAGAGTCTTTGTAGCCCCTCTGAAATGGTGTGAAGTTTATCATCGGAAAGCGGCGCCAATCCTGAAGTGTACTGACGAAAAAGGCTAGTATTCATCCCAAGATATTTGGCAAAAGCTGTCTTGTTTAACACCTTGAAGTAGTTGAAAAACTGTTGTAGATCTACGAAAAACTGAACTTCATAAGCGTGCTTCTGATCTTCAAAGTACAAGTCTAAGGCTTCATAAATGTTCTCTTTAACCTCGCTCAGCTCATCCCCAACGGTGATAACCCCTGCCAGTTCTTTAACATAGGCACTGTACCCCGTGGAAGTGATTTCAATGATTGCACTATAGCTCGTCATAATTCTGCTGCTTTTAAAATGGATTTTAAAGTTCCAGTGGCCAATTCTTTTCCAGGATGTCTAGGAATCACAACTCGTCCCTTTTTACTAGGGTGTTTGTATATATCATGCCTCGATCCGTGACGATGGAGGTACCAGCCGTCCTTTTTGAGCCGCTTTAGAATTTCATTTATCCTCGCCACAAATATAACGATTATGTTATAATCAATCCTTCTTCCTCTTCAAATTCGAAAGAAAGATTAGGTGTGACAAGAATTGTGGAGAAGTGTTATTTGTGAACTACTGCAGTCTTTTTCTTAACCTCCGCTCCCTTCTCCAAAGCACGAAAAAGAGGAGAATAAGCCCCGGTTGGAGCACCACAAAAACGAGAATATTGGCGAGGTAGTAGCCGTAGCCGTATTCGCCCGGTGCGCCGCCCATCACTTGGAGGATGTAGACGCATTTCATAAAGAGGTCGGTGATAAATGCTTCCATGAAGACTTAACGCGAGGCGAAAAGTTATCGTACAAAAAAAGCCACCCATGAGGTGGCTTCTCTAAGTCCTTTTATTCTGAGAGTTACTTCACAAACACCTTGATCGAGGCGCTCATGTCGCGGCCGTAAGAAGCGTGTACGCCGTTGGCGAATTGCATGCCCAAACGAACTTCGCCCATGGGAAGGGTTACAGTATCTGAAGTTTGACCGCCGCCGTAGTGAATGTTGTTTTCATCTGCAGGAACTACCTCACCTTTTGCGAGGAATGCATTGCCGATCAATAGGTGGTGGTGGCCTGTGCCTTCCACGATCTCACCAGCCGGGCGCACTTCCATGCCTTCCACACCGAATTCTACGTAAACAGGATTGGTAACGGTGTCGCCGTTTTCAAGGTTCGCGAAGAATACGCGGCCAGTAGCTTCGTCCATTTCCTCCGGAGCCATGCTCTCGTGGTTGTGGTCGTGGCCTTCGTGGTTTTCTGCCGGTGCTTCGGCTGGCTGGCTACAGCTAAATGCGATAGCGCCGAGCGCTGATAATAGGAGTGTTTTTTTCATGTTATTCAAAGTCAATAAGTACGTTATTCTTTTCAACAGCATCACCCACCGAAACGTTCACGGATTTTACCGTTCCTTCTTGTTCGGCCTTGAGCATGTTCTCCATTTTCATGGCTTCCAGGATGAGTAGTCCCTCACCTTTGGCCACCGTTTGACCGGGCTGTACCATCACGTCGAGCACCTTGCCCGGCATAGGTGCCTTGAGCTTGGTCGCCTTCGCGGTGTTTGCCGCAGACATGCCCATTTGCTCGAGAAGCAGGTCATAGTGGTCCTTGGCGTTGAGCTCGAGCAATTGGCCATTGATCTTCAGCGCAAAGGTCTTGCCGTCTTCGCTGCGCTCCACCCATTGCACGTAGTAGGATTTATGGTCCTTTAAAATGTGCCAAGTGCGACTGTCGATTTTTTCGATGTCCAGGTTGTAATAGGTGCCGTCGAGCAACCCTTCAGCAGGATTGGTATCTGGCGCAACTTCAAAGGTGTTCTTTCCTGTGATCTTGTACATGCGGTGGTTCTTTTGCGAGCTTAAAGTTACTCGTTCCCCGATAAAGTTTTGGTGTAGATTTTCGCTCCGTGTATAGCAACAACCAATTCTCCTGCATTCTCAGCCCCAACAACTTCACCGCCGCCGAAGGCGAAATAGCCGTTGACTTGATCCTCGCCGAGGGCTCTAGAGATCATCACAGCGTTTGTTGCAGTATCTGTACTTAGGGTCATTTCACCCCCGTAAGCACCGTTCCACAAAGCAGGATGGTTGTGCTTTAGTTCGAAAAGGGAAGCGTAAAATTCTGCATGGTCGGTATTCGCGGACCAATTCACACCCACCGTATCCTTGCTAAAGAAGGGGAACCTGAAATCGATCCCAGCTTCTTGACCGGTGTACAACAAAGGGAAACTTTGGTCCATCATGAAAGCAAGTGCAAAGAAGGCGCGTGCATCGTCGCCCATGCGCTCAATAGCACTACCCTGCCAGCTGTTTTCATCGTGGTTGGAGGTGAAGTACAACTTCATGGCATCGTCGCCATAAACGGTATCGTTTTTAGCAGCATAGACCTCAAGATCATAAACGCTCTTGTGGCCCTTGGCGATGTCGTTCATCATGTGGTGTAACTCCCATCCGTAATCTGCGTTGAAAGTGCTGAGCAAATGCGGCTCGCTCCATTCAGCGAGGAAGAAAAGGGGTCCGTGCTTCTCACGTAACATAGGAATAGTATGCTCCCAGAAGTCGTACGGCACCATTCCGGCCATATCACAGCGGAATCCGTCGATGCCTGTGTTGCTCACCCACCAATCCATTTCTGCGGCCATAGAGTCGATCAAAAGCGGGGCGTCATAACTCAAATCGGCCACGTCAGTCCATCCCGTTTTGCCGCCGTCGTTTCCGATGGCTTCCATAGGATAGCTGCCGTCCTCATCGCGCGTGTAGAAATCGTCGTTCGTTTCTACCCAAGGGTGGTCCCAAGCGCTGTGGTTGGCAACCCAATCGAGCAATACGTGCATGCCTAGTGCGTGTGCTTCGTCCACGATGGCTTTAAAATCTTCAACGGTCCCAAAAGCTGGATTGACCGCGGTGTAATCTTGGATGGAATAATAGCTGCCGAGCTCGCCTTTGCGGTTGCGCTCACCAATAGGCTGAATGGGCATGAACCAAAGGATGTCTACGTTCATCTCGGCCAAGCGAGGGAGGTGCTCCTTAAAGGCATTCAACGTTCCTTCCGGCGTGTATTGACGGATATTGACCTCATAAATGTTGGCATCCTTCGCCCACTCCGGAAGCTTCGAGTCTTCCCAGGTTGAGGTGGTTTCAGGTGCCGATTCTGGTCCGCTGCAAGCTGCCAACGTCAGTACTGCGCTCAAGGCTATTAAGGTTATTTTCATGTTGTGTGAATTAATCTTGGTTGAATGAGCCACTATTTCGGGCGTGATACATTTTGTTTAAAGGAGAGACTCTGCGTGATGCCGTCTGCAGGAACTGTGATTTCCCACTCTTCAAGGTAGCGGTCTTCGTTACTGTTGTTAAAGAAGAACCGCACCTCTTGTTGCATGTACTTGCGCACAATAATGAGCAGGTGTGGTTCAGGTTGGAAAACGGTCGTTGAACCGTAATTCAAGGCCATGAGTTGGCTTCGAGTTTCATTCAATTGCGCAATGCGATCAAAGAGCTCCTGCTGGCGTGGTGAAAAGTCGAACGGCATCATCTTTCTGTTGTCCGGGTCGTTCCCCCCGTGAAGGGCAATCTCGTCGCCGTAGTAGAGGATAGGAATGCCTGGAACTGCGATATTGAAGGCGTGCATGGCGGCCATTTTTCTATACCCACGCTCTGTAGGTTCTGGAATTTCGCGTGTCCAACCGGCTAGCTTGCTGTCTTCACTCATGCTGAGGTGTCCAGAGGCCATAGAAGAGAAGCGCGGCTTGTCCTGATTGCCGGAAATATTACCCATCAAATGGTGGTGGCCGTAATAGGTCAGGCTGCTCTCCAAAGCCTTTCGCAATCGGTCGAAGGTGGCGCCTTCTTGCGTGAACGCTTCGAATGCGGCATCGTAGAGGTTGAAGTTGAATTGGGCATCGACTTTACCGCTACCGACGTAGCTGGCAATGAGCTCATCCGAGCCGTAGGTTTCCCCAATCTGGTACACATGGTCATCGCTTGCAGCACGAATTTTCTCTGTGAGCAAACGCGTAAAATTCATTGGGATGTGCTTGGTTGCATCGTGACGGAAGCCGTCGAAATCATATTCTGTGATCCACACCAGGGCGCTATCGCTCATGAGTTCTGCGACGGTATCGTTACGAAGTTCTAGGGTCGGCATGAAGGTATCGAACCAAGTCGTCAAGCGTTCCTCGTCCCAAAGTTGGGTATTGAGTCGTCCGTCTGCCGTGTATTTGTTGGTGGCCCAATTTGGATGTTTCTGGTACACCGGATGTAATTCATGGACGTGGTTGGCCACATAGTCCAGAAGTACATTTTGCTCCTTTGCATGCGCATCGTCGAGGAACAAATGCAGCTCTTCAGGAGAAGCGAAACGGTGGTCCGGTTTGATATTGCTCACAGGCCAATATCCGTGGTATCCAGAGAACGTACTTACGGGTCCTCCTTGGTTCCACAGTCCCCAAGCATTTTCTGGGTTTTGTGTGATTGGGCTGATCCAAAGCGTGTTGGTATGGAGCGCATCAAAATATCCATCGGCCAATTTTTGACGCAATCCCTCGACATCTCCTCCTTGATAGTTGGCACGAGGGTGCACGGTAGAATCTTGAACGGGCTGATCGTTAGTAGGGTTGCCGTTGAAGAATCGGTCCACCATAGCGAAATACATGATGGAAGTATGCCAATCCTTGCGGTCCAATTCCTTCGTGTCAATAACCACCTCGCCAAACTTCAAAGGAATCAACCAATCCCCGCCTTGCTGACCGTTTCGTGCGGTATACAATCTGATCCAAGCACGTTCCCAATCCTTCGCATCTGCAGGAATCACAATGCTTAGCCCATCTTCATCTCGTACAACGTCAACAACGCGGTTGTTGAAGAAGGCCAGTACCTCTTGGTCTTCAGGGATTGCAGAAAAACGCAACGACCCTTCACTCACGAACTGGAAATCAATGGCCACTGGAGCTGCACCGCCACCGCCTTCTACAGTCAAAACATTATTGAAGCTTCCAAATCCATTAGGAACGGTTACTTCATTCGAGGGATCCAATACTTCTTCGCCGTTCACTACGAGTTTGTAGGCATATTCGCCCGGCGCAAGCACTAGCGGCGCTTCCCAAGCGTTTCCGTTCCATTCCAAAAAGGTGGCATCGCTGTTCCAAGCGTTAAACACACCTTTGACCTTCACTTCTTCGCCTTCGAAACCAGAAATACTCAAGGTAATGGCACGCTTGGCGCCTCTAAAGAAGGGCACATCCATGCTCGAGTTAGGTCCTGTTAGATGTGCCACGTTAAGTTCATGCTCGAGGGTGCCTGTGACTGTGGGACCAAAAAACAGATCAATACCAGCCGGAAATTCGCATTCGCCGCTTAGATAGTCTAAGCATACAAAATCACTCTTTGTCCCATGATGAACGTGAGGCGATGCCAGGTCCGAGGCCTGCATTCGAAAGGGAGCTGAGGGCTGAACTTCACAAGCAGCAAGCGCTGCACTGATGGAAAGTACCGTTAAAAATTTCTTCATGTTCTGTGGGCTAAAAAAAAGCGCACGTGGCGCCTTTCTAAGATAGTATCAAATGATTAAGCATGTGCTACAGCTGCAGTAGATGCGTTTTCGCCTGCCGCTACTTCAAACCACTGGCCGTCGATTGCGAATTTGGCTAGAGCGCCACTCACGTTTTCGATGGTCATGCCTTCAGCGGTGAGGTTGGCTTTGAGCGTTGCGCCTCTCCAAAGGATGGAGAAGGTGAGACCCTTCCACTGTGCCGGAAGCTTTGGTGTGAAGTGCAACTCCTCGTCGCGAATTTTCATGCCGCCGAACCCTTGCACTACAGACATCCATGTTCCCGCCATAGAAGTGATGTGCAACCCTTCATGAACCTCGCGGTTGTAATCGTCGATGTCTAGACGAGAGGTACGCAAATACATTTCGTAGGCTTTCTCTGGGTAATCAATCTGCGCTGCTAGGATCGCGTGCACACATGGACTCAACGAGCTCTCGTGAACGGTCTTCGGCTCATAGAAATCGAAATTGCGCTTTACTTCTTCTTCCTCGTAGAGGTGATTCAAGAAGTAGTAGCCTTGCAAAACGTCGGCTTGCTTAATGAAGATGGAACGCAAGATGCGGTCCCAGCTCCAGTGCTGATTGATCGGGCGCTCGTCCAGGCTGAGCTCGTCGGCAGTGAGCTGCTCCTTGTCTAAGAAGCCGTCCTGCTGCAATACCACGCCTAATTTCTCGCTCTTCGGGTAGTACATCTTGGCGATGATAGTACTCCACTTGGCGAATTCTGTATCTGCGTTCAGTGCAGTCTTGCTGGTAATAGCGCCAAGCGCGTCCGCAGCATTTTCTTTCAGCCAATGGTGGGCTTCCAACGTCCACTCCAACGTCCACGCCGCCATGCGGTTGGTGTACCAGTTGTTGTTGATGTTGTTTTCGTATTCGTTCGGCCCAGTTACACCGAGCATTACGTAGGCTTCTTTTTCCTGTGACCAATTCACACGCTGCGACCAGAATCGGCTAATACCTAGAAGGACTTCAAATCCTCCTTCGGCTAGATAGCCCCAATCTTGGGTGTGACGTATGTAATCGAACACGCCATAAGCGATGGCTGCATTGCGGTGGATTTCCTCGAAAGTGATCTCCCACTCGTTGTGACATTCTTCGCCGTTCATCGTCACCATCGGGTACAATGCTGCGCCGTCGGTAAATCCTAGCTTGCCTGCATTTTCAATGGCCTTATCCAGCTGCTTGTAACGGTACAAACACAAGTTCTTCGCCACCTCCGGCTGCGCCGTAGCGAGGTAGAAAGGCAAACAGTAGGCTTCGGTATCCCAGTAGGTAGAACCGCCGTATTTCTCACCGGTAAACCCTTTAGGACCGATGTTCAATCTATCGTCCACACCTGTGAAGGTCTGGTTCATGTGGAAGATGTTGAAACGGATGCCCTGCTGTGCTTCCGCGTCGCCGTCTATTTCAATATCAGAGGTTATCCATTTGTTGTGCCAGGCGGCTACGTGCTCACTACGCAATGCCTCATAGCCTTGGGCTGCTGCCGCCGTAGCGCTCGCTGCTGCCTTAGCGTCCAAGCTTGCCACGTCGTGGTTCATGCTGGATAAAACCGCTGCAAATTTTTCAAGTTTCAAGGTTTGACCCTGAGCGACTTCAGAGCAGGCGCACTCGCTGACGAACATGTGCTTCGCATCTGTACTCATACCCCAGTCTTGCGGCGCTCCGTCCAACGATAGGCTGTTGCGCATGGCCACTGTTACCTCAAAACCGGTCTTTTTGGTCTTGGCGTGTACATAGCTTGCGCCCGCTTCTTGACCTTGAGTTACAGGCTCCCAAAACTTTTCGTCGTAGTTGCTGTCTTCGTTTTCCACATCAAAATCTAGGTACGAGCACAATTCAATCTTGCCTGAGAAATTCTTTGGCGTAACGCTGTAGGAAATGGTTCCAATCTCGTCTTGAACGATGCTTACCAAACGCTCGGCTTCAACAGCCACGACCTTCCCTGAAGGAAGGGTCGCTTCAAAAGTGCGCTTGAGCAATCCGCTGTGCATGTCGAGCTCGCGGCAGAATGAAGCTACTTCAGAAGCGGTATTAAGGTCCAATTCCTCTCCGTCGACCTTCACCTGAATGCCGATCCAATTACAAGAGTTCAACACTTTGGCGAAGTACTCCGGGTACCCGTTTTTCCACCAACCTACTCTTGTTTTATCTGGGTAATACACCCCAGCGATGTAGGAGCCTTGAAGACTTTTGCCTGTATATGTCTCTTCGAAATTCGCACGTTGCCCCATACGACCATTGCCGATGGAGAACAAACTCTCGCTCTTAGGATGGTTATTGGCATCCCAGCGACGTTCGATGATTTTCCAAGGATGAACCTCGGTATATTTATTGAACATGATGCTTTCTTTGCGCAGTTATAATGCGCGCAGAAGTTCGTCAGGAGAGGTTTCGCCTAATGCGTTAAAATAAAGGTCCGCCCCACCTAATACTTCAGGTGTTCCGATCCCAACACATGACATTCCGCCTGATTTTGCGGCCTGCACTCCAGCAATAGAATCTTCGAATACGATACATTCTGCCGGTGACAGCCCTAGTGCTTCTGCGCCTTTCAAAAATACCTCAGGATGCGGTTTGCCATTTACCACATTGTTCCCATCAATTATCGTATCGAAAAGGGGCAAAAGGTTCATTTTATCTAAAATTAACACCGCGTTTTTCGATGCTGAACCCAAAGCAATCGCAATACCTCGCGCCTTGGCTTGATGTAAAAAATCCACGGCACCTGGCAATCCATCCTTGTCGCTGAGCCGGGTGACCAATTCAAGGTACCATTCGTTTTTCAACTCCATCAGTGCTTTGAACTCTTCTTCGGTGACGGTTGTTCCGGTCCACTCTAAGATCTTAGTAAGTGAATCTACGCGGCTTACTCCTTTCAGCTGCTCGTTTTGAGCCTTTGAAAAATCACCTCCTAATTTTTGTGCAATACGGCGCCACGCTTGAAAATGAAAAACGGCAGTATCGACAATAACACCGTCTAAATCAAAGAGAAACCCTTTAATCATTAGTTTACCTGGTAGGCATTTAGGATGTTTAGGTATTCTAAATGGTATTTGATCAAACCGTCTACGGGTTTGCGCAGGATTTGTCCCATACGGAATCCACGCTCTGCCAAAACCTCTTCGAGAATCTCATGGAAGATTGCTCCTACCGAACCAACAAAATGAACCGGTACTTCTGTAGCATTAGCAAAACAACCAATATGAATGTCTGCGAATTTCGCAAAGCCTTCTCGGACAATCATTTTAACATACGGATGCTCCATGTGTTTTCCGGCGAATCGGCTGAATGAGGCAAGATAAACGTTGGCGTTTGGCTTGCTGTAGACGCTGGTAATGATTTCATCCTTATCTAAGCCGTACGTATCGTAAAAGTCGTGGGCCATTTCTTCAGGAAGGCGCTTGTAAAGAAAATCGGAAACCAAACGCTTACCAATAAAACTAGCTGAGCCTTCATCGCCTAGGACATAAGCCAATGCAGGGACTTCATCGCTGACAGTTTCCCCATCAAAAAAACAGCTGTTCGACCCCGTTCCTAAAATACACGTAATGGCCGGTTCTCCGGTATAGGTAGAATAGGCACTTGCGACAAGATCGTGGTCCACGTTGATCGCTGCGTTCTTGAAAACACGTTTTAATCCGTCGTGAATGATGTCTTTCAGGCTTTCGCTAGACGCCCCTGCCCCATAGAAATAGACGTAATCTACACTCTTGTGAATTTTTGATACCACAGCATTGCCGCTAAGCTCTTCGTGAATGAAGGGGGCAGAGTGGAAGTAGGGGTTGAACCCCATAGTGGAGAATCGTTTATGTTCTGTCCCATCGGGATAGAGAACCACCCAATCACATTTTGTAGAACCACTTTCGGCGATTAGTATCATACCATCAAAAATAACGGACCGCGCCGAATAAAGACGCGGTCCAGTATTAAATGTTTATGCTAGACGCTCTACTAGGTTTGCCAAACGCGCAGAATATCCTGCTTCGTTGTCGTACCAGCCTAGAACTTTTACAAGATTTCCTTTTGCGCTAGTGATGCCTGCATCGAAAATACAGCTGTGCTTATCGCCTACGATATCAGAGCTAACGATAGGATCTTCAGTGTACATGAGAATGCCTTTCAATGGGCCTTCAGCAGCTTCTTTCATGGCAGCGTTGATTTCTTCTGCAGTCACTTCTCTACTCAATTGAACTGTAAGGTCAGTTGCAGAACCAGTAATAGTCGGAACGCGCATTGCATAGCCGTCTAATTTTCCTTTCAATTGCGGCAATACCAAAGCAACGGCTTTAGCTGCACCAGTAGAAGTTGGAATCATATTTACTGCTGCAGCACGCGCACGACGCTTGTCGGCATGCGGCGCGTCCTGAATGCGTTGGTCAGAAGTATATGCGTGAATAGTACACATGAAACCGCTTTCGATACCGAATTTTTCATCCAAAACTTTTGCCATTGGCGACAAACAGTTGGTCGTACATGAGGCATTGCTAACCATGGTGTCCGCATCGGTTAATTGGTCGTCGTTTACACCTAATACGATGGTTTTGATGTCGCCTTTCGCTGGAGCGGATAGGACCACCTTTTTAGCGCCTGCAGTAATGTGTTTGCCCATGCCTTCAGCATTAGTGAAGAAACCTGTAGACTCTACAACCACTTCAACACCGATCTCGCCCCAAGGAAGTGTTTCAGGATAACGCTGTGCGTAGACCGTAATTTCCTTTCCGTTTACGATCAAGCTGTTTTCGGTGTGCGCAACCGTTCCGTTGAAGCGACCGTGTGCACTGTCGTACTTCAATAGGTGGGCAAGCATATCTACAGCCGTTAGGTCGTTGATGGCAACAATCTCTACGTTATCGCTTTCGATAAGGTTACGGAACGTCAAGCGTCCGATTCGGCCAAAGCCGTTAATGGCAATTTTTGTACTCATAATAGTTGATGTGTTATGTGGCTAGAATTTTAGCAATGGTTAGCATTTCATAGTCCAGTGCTGTGGTTTTGGTGATGGCATCACCCAGCGGTGTAAAGACTACTTTTTGATTGATCATGCCTGACATGACCTTTTCCTGTCCTTCCATTAAACCTTTGATTGCATAATGGCCTAGAACAGAGGCTAATATTCGATCATTAGTGGAAGGGGAGCCTCCGCGCTGGGTATGACCAAGCGTGGTGACTTTTACGTCGATGGAGGGGAACTCTTTTCGAACGGCGGTTGCAATTTCAAAGATGTCGCCCAAATGATTGCCTTCCGCAACCATAATAATGTTAGAAGTCTTTTTATTGGCTTGTGCGCTGCGCAAATCCCCGAACAATTCTTCGTAGGTGTTATTTTTTTCTGGTAAAATAATACTCAAAGCACCTGTAGCAAGACCGGTTGACGCCGCAATATATCCTGTATCTCTTCCCATTACTTCAACTAGGAAAAGACGGTTGTGCGAAGAAGCGGTATCACGAATTTTATCGACACTTTCAATCACCGTATTTGTAGCGGTATCATAACCTATGGTGTAATCTGTACCGTATAAATCATTATCGATGGTACCGGGTACTCCGATCACTTTAATTCCGTGCTCTTCTGCGAGTTTTAGGGCACCGGTAAACGATCCGTCACCACCAATAACTACAAGCGCATCTATGTTTCTATCCTTAAGATTTTTTGCCGCCTTAGCACGACCTTCAGGCGTCCTGAATTCCTGAGATCGCGCACTTTTCAAGAAGGTTCCGCCAAGGGCAAGAATGTGTTTAACGCTAGTGGTATTGAGCTCAACAATATCATTTTCAATCATGCCTTCGTAACCGCGGTAGACGCCAAAAACCTTTTTACCGTAGTATAAAGCGGTTCTCGTTACCGCACGAATGGCGGCATTCATCCCAGGAGCATCACCCCCGGAAGTAAGAACTGCGATGTTGTTAATTTCTATTGACATAGCCACAAAGATAACAACTAAGTGTAAATGTTACACTTAATAAATTATTCTCCTTATATTTAAGGGATGCACTTTTTACCTAAACACAAGCATACGCCGCTATGTCACAGCAATTTGAACTAAACTCTAACATCAGTGTAGACTGCGTTATCTTCGGTTTTGATGGCGAAAAACTCAATGTCTTATTGATTGAAGAGAAAGATATTGGCCAAGGGATGTTGAGAAAACGTCTGCCCGGAGATTTAATTCTAAAAAACGAAAGTTTAGACGATGCCGCTGATCGAGTATTATATGAATTGGCAAGTTTAAGAAATGTCACGTTAAAGCAGTGCCACACTTTTGGCGACCCGGGGCGCGTTAACGACTCTAAGGATAGAAAATGGCTGGAATTGTACCGGAAGAACCCTTCGGAGCGTGTAATTACCACGGCCTATTATGCCTTAGTGAAGATGGACGACTTCGTGCCTAATCCAGCAAGTTTTGCAGGAGAGGCGTTGTGGTGGGATATTCAAGATGTTCCAGAATTAGCTTTTGACCACAATGAGATTGTAGAAGTCGCGCTATGGAAACTTCAGCGTCACTTTGAGTTGAACAAAAGCGGCTATGAACTGCTTCCCCGAAAGTTCACATTAAACCAATTGCAGCAGTTGCATCAAGCCATTACCCAAGAGGAATTAGATAAAAGAAATTTCCGTAAAAAGGTGGTTCGAGACAAGCTTGTTGAGGCGACCGATGAAAAACAGGACAACGTACTTCATAAGCCCGCTCGTTTGTACCGAATCAAGGTATAATTCCTCATTTTTCTTCATCCTGCTACAGATTTAGGATAAATATTGGGCGTATTTTGTTAATGGGTCCAAGCTGCAGGCTTTACTTGAAGGCGCTTAAAGTGTACATTTGACTTTATAACTAAATAAGCGTAAGCAGATGAAAAGCACCTCTCGTTTTTTACTCTTCTGTTTTAGTTTCTTCTTCGCCCAGTCCATCGTAGCACAGACGGTTACTGGTACTGTAGTAGACGAATACAATGAAGCCTTGCCTTCAGTCGTCGTTGCCGTAGAGAATCAAAGCGGAACAATGACCGATTATAACGGTCAATATACCCTCAATCTACCCAAAGGGACGTACAACATTACGTACAGTTTTATCGGCTACGAGCCCATAACTAAATCTGTTTCTGTTCAAGGTAATAAGGTGGTGAATGTGGCGATGAAACCATCACAAACGCAGCTCAACGAAGTGGTGGTTGTAGGTTACGGTGTAGCGCGTAAGCGCGACCTTACGGGTTCCGTAGTCAGTCTGAAGTCAAAGGAGCTCACTGACATTCCCACACCGTCTTTTGAAAACGCGATTCAGGGTAAAGCCGCAGGTGTTCAGGTTATCACAGGTTCTGGTATCGCCGGTTCTGGATCGATGGTGCGCGTGCGTGGTGTTGCCTCTATTTCTGCAGGGGGGGATCCATTATATGTGGTAGACGGAATTCCTATTACTCAAGATTACTTTTTGAACGGTAACCGCGGAGGGTTCAATACAAACCCCCTCGCGACGATCAACCCAAATGATATTGAATCGGTTGAAATATTGAAAGATGCCGCCGCCACAGGGATTTATGGCTCACGTGGATCAAACGGGGTTATTCTGATTACCACTAAAAGAGGAAATTCAAAGAAGCTCACGTATAATTTCTCTGCGCGCACGGGGATCAGTGCGCCAACCGCATTGCCTAATATGGCATCAAAAGAGGAATACCTTCAGCTGTATGAAGAGGCATGGGTGAACGACGGTAATGTTGGTGTACCACAATTGCCTGGAAATAGAATGAGTTGGGCAGAGGCTCAAGCATTCGAAGGAACAGATTGGATTCAAGAAACGATACGCACAGGTGTAAAGCAAGGCTATGATTTCTCTGCGTCTAAAGGATTCAAGGGAGGTAACTTCTATACGGGCTTATCATATAATGATAATCACAGTTATTTAGCAGGGAATTCGTACGAGAGAATTTCGGGCCGATTCAATGTCGATTACAATCTGGCATCAAATCTAAAATTAGGAATCAGCACCTCTATTTCTCGCGGGATCAACAATAGAATTGACGCAGCTTGGTCAGGCGGTTTCGGTGAAGCCATGTCGAGAGCCCTTCCTATTTACCCTGTACGTTACGCAGAAGATGAGTACGATGCAGACGGCAACGTGGTTGCTTCAGCAGGGGACTATTGGTTGAAGGGCGGGGTAAGCCTAAACCCAGTTGCGCAGCGTGCATTAAAGGACTGGACCGCCATTGAAGACCGCACCATTAACAACATCACACTAGACTATAAGGTGAGTGATGCATGGACCCTTCGCGGTCAAGGCGCCTTCGACTACATGCACTTTGAAGACCACATCTGGGAGAAACCAGGATACGACCCTACATATAAAGATTCGGAGGGCAACTTACTGGGCCGTGCGAACATGTACACCTATAGTGTTTGGAACACTTCAGGTAACGCAACGGCAAACTATATTAAGGATATAGGCAAGAATCATCACATTAACTGGTTGATAGGTTCTGAATACCAATACAACCGCATTCTTCGCTGGGACGGCTATTACGACAGTGAGGCTACCGGTCAGATTCGCGAAACGGGACAGTATGTGAATGACCCGCTAAGTTACCTAGAGGAATACGCCTTTGCATCGGCCTTTACACGCTTGAACTACAACTTTGCAGGTAAGTATTACGCTGAAGCGTTAGTTCGTCGTGACGGATCTTCAAAATTTGGACCGAACAATAAATACGGAAACTTTCCGGCAGCATCTATTGGATGGATCATTACGGAAGAAGATTTTATGTCGGGATTGCCAAATATTAGCTATTTGAAGTTGAAGACTTCTGTAGGTAAAAATGGAAACTCGGCCATTCCATCGTACCAGTGGTTTGGCTATTATAATGTCGCAAACAATGGGTATGGAGGCCAGACCTACCGTTACCCAGTAATTCGCGAAAATGCAGATTTACGTTGGGAGACGTCAACCACGTATGATGTCGGTTTGGAGTACGGATTTTTCAACGACCGTGTAACTGGGGAACTGGCGTGGTACCACAAGGAAACTAACGATATGTTGCTCAACGTCACCTTGCAGGGCTCCACAGGATTTGGCTCTTGGTGGGACAACGTAGGTAGCGTATACAATACTGGGGTTGAGTTTGCGATAAAATCTCGCAACATCGTAACGGACAACTTTAGTTGGACTACGGATTTCAACATTGCGCGCAATACGAACCAGATTACTTCGATCGGACAGTATTCGCCGGATGCGGTGAGTGGCGGAACGAACGATACGCGTGTAGTAGTGGGAATGCCCATTGGTACAAATTACCTGGTACAATTCTCGCACGTTGACCCAACGAACGGGTTGCCGGTTTATTTGACCAAAGACGGTGAAGAGACGTACACTTGGGATCTTCAAGACCGTGTTGCAGTGGGCAATGTGATGCCGGATGCGATCGGCGGGTTGACCAATACGTTTAATTATAAGAATTTAGAATTCAGTTTCTTGTGGGTCTTCACGATCGGTGGGGACATCTACGACAGCTCTTCGAAGCGCCAAATGGGCGTGGTGACGGATTGGAACATGCGTACCGATCTTTTTGACCGCTGGCAGCAGCCGGGCGATGTAGCGACGTACCCTAGGCTAAGCCGTGATTACCGTACCTATGGTGCGAATACAGAATGGATCAACACCAACCTTTGGCTGCACGACGGAACGTATGCACGTCTGCGTAACGTGAAGTTGAGCTACCGCGTTCCACAGAGCAAGCTGAAAAACATTAAAGGCATGACCGTGAATGTGACGGGTACCAACCTTATCACGTTGACCAATTTTATCGGTTTGGATCCAGAGATCGCTCGTGATTTCGAGAACGCCACGGATAGAAACATGTCTCCGAACATTACGTACCTCACACCACCGCAAGAAAAAACGGTGAATCTGGGTGTAAACATTAACTTTTAATCAGCGCGAATTATGAAAAATTTGAGAGTATTTATAGCGCTAATCGCCATCGCAGTAGGTAGTTCTTCGTGCGAGCGAATTTTAGATTTCCAGGCGAATAGTAATAATCAAATACCGGCAGATTCAGCCATTCTGAACATTCAAGATGCGCAAGAGCTATTAGTAAGTGTATATGATGTTGCAGCAAACGCTTTTAACGGCAGCTTTCAGAACATCCCTGAAGTCATGTCTGATCACATCGCAGATCCATTAGGTCTGAATGGGGAGTATGCCCAGATTTGGCGTTGGACTTCGTCGTTCTTTAATGGATCTTTTGGCGGCGAATACCGCAATGCATACATCGCTATTTATCGTGCGAACACCTTGATTGAAGAGGTTGCAGATCTTGATGGCGCAACAGCCGACGCCGTTGCTCGTATTACAGCGGAAGCAAAGTTCGTTCGTGCATTGAGCCACTACCACGTTGTTCGAATTTGGGCCTTGCCGTATGGATACACTCCAGATAACAGTCATTTGGGGATTCCATTGAAAGTGAGTGCGGATCAGACCCCGCAGATGCGCGCGACAGTTGGAGACGTCTATGCACAGATCGAGCAAGATCTTTTGGATGCAGAGGCAGATCTTCCGGCATCAAACGGAATTTTCGCAAACCAAATGGCAGCGAAAGCACTCTTGGCCAAAGTCTATTTAGAGATGGGCGATTTCGCTAACGCGAAAACAAAAGCGGCTGAGGTAATTAATTCGGGGACCTATTCCTTAGACCCGTTGTTGACCAATCGCTTTGCAGACCACGCTAACGCAAATCTTCCTGCAGAATTCATCTTCACTTTAGTAAGTACAAACGAGAGTTCAGCGACGGATACGATCGTAGATGAGCGCGGAATGGGCTTTACTTGGAACTACCGTTCCGACGATCCTAATGCGAATCCAGCATTGAAAGCAAGCCAAGCATTGTATGTCGAGGCAACGGCCGACACGAATGATCTTCGTGGGCAATTGTGGTATGAGGCGCGCAATGCAGGAACTCCTGATGAATTTTATGTGGTGAGTAAGTTCGACGGTAGTTTTCTTGACGTACCGTTGCTGCATTTATCGGACCTATACCTCATTTATGCAGAATGTAATGTTCGTTTGAACGGCGATAGTGACGGTTCTGGATTGGCAAAAATAAATGCGTTGCGTCAACGCG
>Ga0209654_1000147_pt1 | contig 73779 bp, 70 predicted proteins | sample SaaInl1SG_22_DNA_FD_184646 | JGI IMG/M metagenome (GOLD analysis project Ga0209654, IMG submission 184646) | Marine microbial communities from expanding oxygen minimum zones in the Saanich Inlet - ESP_161SG_22_DNA (SPAdes) (version 2) | ecosystem: Environmental > Aquatic > Marine > Intertidal... | reverse complement strand
GCACATCGAAAAACTTGAGGGGTCTGTGATAATAGATCCCCCAAGTCTCACTTTTTTTACCCTCCCAAAAAAGGCTATAGTGCTAAAGGGCGATGTCCTTGGCGGACATGTTATTCAATCACAACGGTCTCGTATAACCCGTCAGTTACGGGTTGATATGCCTTAATTTTCGGTTTAACACTGGCGTTAGCAATTCCGAGTGGATTCGGATGTAGTCGAATCCGCCGTAATTGCGGTTATACATTGTTGGCATTTCGTTGTTTTTATTCAAACTTTTAATTATTCGGCTAATTTCCTTTTTTATTTTTTCCAGCTTCTAAGTGAATTCGTTCAGCGTTTTACACCGCAAACTTTTTCAATTCCGATTGAGTGAGTAATTCCGCAACTTGCTAAATTCCGCTTTCAATTCGGGTTTTACTTTTCAATTCAGTTTCCAATTCCGCAAATATTTTGAATTCCAATTGAGTGTGTAATTTCTCAACTGGCTAAATGCCTTATTAAATTCCCTTTTTGCTTTGTTTCAGTTTTAATTTCAGTTCTTGAATTTCCCTATTCTTATCTTTAATTTCCATTTTAGAATAATATAAGCTTGTAATTAAGTAAATTATAACAAGAACATTTCTCAATCCATTACTATTCCATTCAATTGATTCATTAAATTTGCTTACAATTAAAGAAACAGCAAATAAAATAATTGAAATTTCAGAAATTATTTTCATACCTTTTTTCATTCTCTATATTTTTCGATTTATATTTCGTTCCGCCAATGAATGCCAACTCGTATATATATACAGTTAATGCGAATATATAAAATTTGTGCAAATTATTCTAATCTAGCTGTACATGCTGTACTACAAGTTTTCAACAGTCGTGCATTTTGTATATCAAATTTATTATTTTTGCATGGTTTGATATACAAAATACCCGTAAATAGGAAGCCTTAGTATTTAACTATATTGGTCAAAACTAGATCTCTCGTTCAATCGCACAAGCAAGTACACAAATTTTATACCTTGGTAAGCGTCTCGGTGTATAATCTATGGTGGTTTTGTTAATCTAAGTTTTAAAGAAAACATCCTAATACATGCATGTTTCGCTAGCATCACTTTAAAAGTTTAAAAAAAAATCAAAAAACGTTTTGCGAATTGAAAAATAAATTACTTTTGCGTACCTTTTTTTGAGAAATTAAACATTAAACTCAAAAAATTAGCTGAACAAATTGAAACCTGTTTCTATGTTCGGGCTTTTGAAAATTAGGAAGTCATATTCAAAAGCAGCTTACAGATTAAGTAACCGAATTTTAAAGCTAACTTCCGTATCTTCAATATATGCTGTACAGCATGAGTATGCCTTTGTGCCTACAACGTGCAAAGCCTTCCGTATTTGATATGTAATTGTTATTGCCGTAACCTGTAGCGCATACAAGATTTACATGTTTTAACTTTTTAAATACACACATTGAATACTAAATATATTGATTTAATACATCAAACTTTTGATTTTCCACAAGAAGAATTTAAAGTTGATAAAGGGCAATTGCATTTTCATGATATCGATTTAATGCAACTCATCAAACAGTACGGTGCACCACTAAAATTTACCTACTTGCCACAAATTTCAAACAACATTAATAAGGCAAAACAGTGGTTTGCTAATGCTATAGAAAAGCACAATTACAAGGGCAACTATAACTATTGTTACTGTACAAAAAGTAGTCATTTTAAGCATGTTCTAGATGAAGCCTTGAAGAATGATATCCACATTGAAACGTCTTCTGCTTTTGATATCGATATTATTGAAAATTTAAAGGCCGATGGTAAAATTACCAACAACACCTATGTAATTAGTAACGGTTTTAAACGTGCGCAGTACATTACCAATATTGCCCGTTTAATAAATAATGGTCACAAAAATGCAATCCCGATTATTGATAATTACGAGGAAATAGATTTGCTCTCACAAGAGATCCATGGCAAATTTAATGTTGGAATTAGAATAGCTTCAGAAGAAGAACCAAAATTTGAATTCTACACCTCCCGTTTGGGTATAGGCTACAAAAATATAGTGCCGTTTTATAAAAGTCAGATTGCCAATAATAAAAAGGTTGAACTTAAAATGTTACACTTTTTTATAAATACGGGTATTCGTGATAATGCCTACTATTGGAACGAATTATTAAAATGTTTAAAGGTCTATACAAGCTTAAAAAAGATTTGTCCCTCGTTGGATAGTTTAAATATTGGCGGTGGTTTCCCTATAAAGAACTCATTGGCTTTTGATTTTGATTATGAGTATATGATTGATGAAATTATTAATCAAATTAAACTAACATGTGAAGAGGAAGAAGTAGATGTTCCAAACATTTTTACCGAATTTGGAAGTTTTACCGTTGGTGAAAGTGGTGGTGCCATTTACGAAGTGTTGTACCAAAAACAGCAAAACGATCGCGAAAAGTGGAACATGATAAACTCGTCTTTCATTACTACATTGCCTGATACTTGGGCGATAAACAAAAGGTTTATCTTGTTAGCGCTAAACCGTTGGCAAGATAGTTACGAGCGCGTACTATTGGGCGGCTTAACCTGTGATAGTGATGATTATTACAACAGCGAACAGCACATGAATGCCATTTATCTGCCAAAATACCATAAAGAAAAACCATTGTATATCGGGTTTTTTAATACGGGAGCGTATCAAGAAACCATAGGTGGTTTTGGCGGCTTGCAACACTGTTTAATTCCATCGCCAAAACACATTTTAATCGATAGGGATACTGAGGGGAATATTACCACCAGACTGTTTAACGAACAACAAAAAAGTGAAGATTTACTAAAAATATTGGGTTACGAAAAGCAGTTAAAATCTGTTGAAGAAGACCTTGTAGAAGTACCCAAAGTTTATAATTAATACAATGAAAAATACATATGCAGGAATTCCTGAGGAATTCGCAAAATTAGAACAAGCAAAAATTGTTTTAATTCCCGTACCTTATGATGGTACAAGTACATGGCAAAAAGGAGCCGATAAAGGCCCTCAAGCGTTTTTAGAAGCCTCTGAAAACATGGAGCTTTATGATATTGAAACCGATACCGAAGTGTATCAACAAGGGGTGTTTTTAGCAGATGCAGTTACTGAAAATGCATCGCCAGAGGCTATGGTGGAAGCTGTACATCAAACCACAAAAAAATACATTAAGAAAAATAAATTTGTTACAGTTTTTGGAGGAGAACATTCCGTTTCCATTGGTACTATTCGTGCCTTTAACGAGATGTATCCCAACCTAACAGTATTGCATATTGATGCGCATGCCGATTTAAGGGAATCCTACGAAGGCTCCAACTGTAATCATGCCTGCGCTGTATATGAGGCAAGCCAGAACACCAATTTGATTCAAGTGGGGATTCGTTCCATGGATATAATCGAAAAAACGGTGATGGACGAAGAGAAAACTTATTTTGCACATGAAATGGCTGTTGACGATTCTTGGATGGATTCTGCCATCGACCAGATGACAGATAATGTGTTTATTACGTTCGATTTAGATGCCTTCGACCCATCAATTTTACCAAGTACAGGCACACCCGAACCAGGTGGTTTGTTATGGTATGAAACCCTTGAGTTTTTAAAACAGGTATTTGAAGAGAAGAACGTGGTTGGTTTTGATATTGTGGAATTATGCCCAAATTCAAAAGAAAAATCATCAGACTTTTTAGCGGCAAAACTGTATTACAAAATGTTAAGCTATAAGTTTTTAAATGATGCCGTAGACGATGCGTTTGATAACGATTACAATGCTACAGAAACAAAAAAGAACACGTTAAAATTCGCAGAAGATGATAAGTACTAAAGGTCCTATTTCACAGTTTATAGAACAACATTATTTGCATTTTAATGCCGCAGCTTTGGTAGATGCCGCCAAAGGCTACGAAGCCCAATTAAACAATGGTGCAAAAATGCTGGTGTCTCTAGCAGGTGCCATGAGTACTGCCGAATTAGGAAAAAGTTTTGCGGAAATGATCCGTCAGGATAAAGTGCAAATCATATCGTGTACAGGGGCAAACCTTGAAGAGGATATTATGAATTTGGTGGCGCACTCGCATTACAAGCGCGTACCAAATTATCGCGATTTAACACCAAAGGAAGAGTGGGATTTGTTAGAAAAAGGCTTAAATCGCGTAACGGATACCTGTATTCCAGAAGAGGAAGCATTCAGACGTTTGCAACAACATATTTTTAAAATTTGGAAAGATGCTGAAGCCAAAGGCGAACGCTATTTGCCTCATGAATACATGTATAAAATGTTGCTCTCAGGGGTTTTAGAGCAATACTATGAAATTGATGTGAAGGATTCGTGGATGTATGCAGCAGCTGAGAAAAATTTACCTATTGTTTGCCCAGGTTGGGAAGATAGCACCATGGGCAATATTTTTGCAAGCTATGTGCTAAAAGGCGAGTTGAAAGCCAGCACAATGAAATCTGGTATCGAGTACATGACATTTTTAGCAGATTGGTATACCGAAAACTCATCAAACGGTATTGGTTTCTTTCAAATAGGTGGCGGTATTGCTGGCGATTTCCCCATTTGTGTGGTGCCTATGCTATATCAAGATATGGAACGTACCGACACGCCTTTTTGGAGTTATTTTTGTCAGATAAGCGATTCTACAACAAGTTACGGGTCCTATTCCGGGGCTGTTCCCAATGAGAAAATCACTTGGGGAAAGCTGGATATTGATACCCCAAAATTTATCATAGAAAGTGATGCCACTATTGTTGCGCCTTTAATTTTTGCCTATCTTTTGGGTATGTAATTATGAAGATAGAGAACATTGAAAATATTGAGCTAAAGTTTTTGACCGTAGACGATTACGAAGAATTAAAACATGCAACTTTAGAAGCTTATAGCGGGGTTTTGGATTCGTATTGGAAAAAACACCATATAGAGAAATTAACTTCGCTTTTTCCTGAAGGTCAGGTAGTTATAAAAATTGATGGACAATTAGCAGGATGCGCATTGTCATTAATTGTAGATTATAATGCGATTGACGATGAGCATACCTATGCCGATATTATTGAGGGAGAATCTTTTAACAGGCACGACCCTAAAGGAGATGTTTTGTATGGTATAGACGTTTTTATAAAACCTGAATTTCGAGGATTGCGTTTAGGAAGACGACTTTATGACTATAGAAAAGAAGTTTGCGAAAACCTTAACCTAAAAGGGATTATATTCGGCGGGAGAATGCCAAATTATCATAAGCATAAAGAGTTATCGCCAAAAGCTTATATAGAAAAGGTAAAGCGGAAAGAAATTCATGATCCGGTCTTAAACTTTCAAATTTCTAATGATTTTCACCCAGTACGAATTTTAAAAGGGTATTTAGAGGGAGATTCTGCATCCAACGAATATGCCGTATTAATGGAATGGGATAATATTTACTACACAAAGCCATCAAAAAAAGCAAGTGCAGTAAAAACCATTGTGCGATTGGGCCTAATTCAATGGCAAATGAGAACTTACAAAGATTTTGATGCCCTAATGCAACAGGTAGAGTACTTTATTGATAGTGTTGCGGCATACAGATCAGATTTTGCCCTATTACCAGAATTTTTTAACGCACCATTAATGGCAGAGTTTAATCATTTACATGAACCACAGGCCATACGTGAGCTAGCTAAATTCACTCAAAATATTGTAGATAAGTTAAAAGAGTATTCTATAAGTTATAATATAAATATTATTTCCGGGAGCATGCCCGAAGTTATAAACGACAAGCTATACAATGTAGGCTACTTGTGTAAACGTGACGGAAGTGTAGAGCGTTATGAAAAAATTCATGTTACACCAGATGAAGCAAAAGTGTGGGGTATGCAAAAAGGAAATAAATTAAATGCTTTTGATACAGATTGTGGTAAAATAGGTATTTTAATTTGTTATGATTCAGAGTTTCCCGAATTATCAAGACTTTTAGCAGATGAAGGCATGGATATTTTATTCGTACCTTTTTTAACAGATACTCAAAACGGTTATTCAAGAGTGCGACTGTGTGCTCAGGCTAGGGCTATAGAAAACGAATGCTACGTGGCTATTGCAGGTAGTGTTGGTAATTTACCTAACGTAAATAATATGGATATTCAATATGCGCAATCTGCCGTATTTACACCTTGTGACTTTTCATTCCCCAGTAATGGCATAAAAGCGGAAGCAACACCAAATACTGAAATGATATTAGTAGCAGATGTTGATATTAGTTTATTAAGAGAACTACACTCCTTTGGTGCAGTAAAAAACCTTAAGGATAGAAGAAAAGATTTTTATGATGTAGTTCGAAAATAAAACTTAATAAATGTTATATTTAGAACATATTTTAACTCTAGCGAAAAAATTAAGACCAGCCCTATGAAAAATAGAAATGATAATTTAAAACGTGTCATTGTAGATTTTAAAAAGTTAACCCCAGAGATCCTTGCACTTTTAGTGGAAAAGTATCCTGATGGGTATGACGACGACCATATTATATCCTTTAGAAATCAACATAACGAACTTATAGAAGCTGTTGAAGTTGTTACTGAAGATACCAAGTATTTGGTGAAGGTAAGTACCAAACTAGAAGTAACTATGGAGAATTATGATGTAGATGATTATGAGGATTTTGACGACGACGATCCTGAAGCGGTACAACCTCCAAATATGGATGAGACTGCAGATCCTGAAGACGATAACGACGACGATTAAATATAGTAACATCATGAGAACAGCCGCTTTTAAGTCTTACAAAAACGGTTATTTTACCTTTTGGTTTGAAAACGGCGAGGAGTTAGCATTTGAAGAAGTACATCCTCGCGTATTAAAACAATTCGATTTAAAAAATGATAAAAGCCTGATTGATAAGGATTTCAGAATCACTTTCGTAGAAGATGGTGATGACGATGATCCTATCTACAGAGTGGAAAGTTTAAAACCTCTTTAAATAAAGATTTTACGTCACACATAATTATTCGCGTTAGTTGCTTACCTAGTAACGTGTGCGATCAACTTAAAAGCTAGTAAACAGGAATTACAATGGCAATTGCTGCTTCAAGACAGCAACGAACTTTACTATAAAAGTAAATGAAAAATTTATCTACCTGTTCCAATATGGTATGGTGAGCTTTTTCAACATGACCTTTTGTGAAATAGAAAATGCATTAGAGCGCATAAAACCCTTTTGTGCACATTATTTTTATGAGAAGTTATCAGAATCTGTCGGTGTGTGGTCACCGAGGCGAATACTACAAAAGTGATATTTGCTACTATAATTCTACCTAGAATTGTTAAAAAAATGCTAGTCTAATCTCATCTAGGTATAAGAATAAAACGTATATTTAATTAGCTGACTACCAATTGATTTTAAAGTAAAATCATTTTTAAGTTTTCGGGCTTCTGGTAGTATGTTTTCCGAAATAGAAAGGTTTAATTTTAAATTATTAAAAACATGAAAATACAAAGAATACTAGTTTTATCAGGGGTAATGATAGCATTTTTATCATTATCAAGTTTTACATCTCAAAAGGATTTTAATAATGTGGTGAACGGGGGAGAAGTCCAAGAGGGGCTTATCGTTTATGCTACTTTTGATGGAAAAGAAGATTACGGTTATAATTTTATAACAAAAGGAAAAGATGGTGAAGAGTATACCTTAACGTTTCAAAAAGTAGAAGATAGTGTTTTGAAAATGTTCGATTTGAATTCTGAGACTCTAATTGGCACAAAATTCAAAATTACATTTAATAAAGACGTAGAAATTTTTAAAGATGAAAATGAAATGGAAGATGAAGAAGAAATCAATACTATTACTCAACTAGAAAAACTGTAGCGTAAATTGTTATACTAAACTGTTCCATTACGTTGAACCCAAGTGTATATCAGCATTGTAAATTTTACGAGGCTTCCGTTATCACGGGAGCCTTTTTTATAAATACCTCCCAGATAAATACACCATAAACAATACTGTATTCTAAAGCGATAACCCACAGGTTTTCAGACTTATCGGCTTTGTTTAAATTCACATATGCTAAATAACTTAGGATAATAACAAAACTCCATACTAAGGGGAATTTATATCTGGTGAACACCGAAAGTATTAACAAGGTTGCTACATACCAAGGGTGAACCGTAGTGGTTGTAAAATAATAGAATGATAACGCGAATAACATGGCAGTAATAAGTTCTACCATAGATTTATTTTTTCTAAAAAATGTCAGCATAAGTATAAACATAATCACCACGATTGGGATATACTGCCCAATAATGGCAATTTCATTGTAGCCTCTAAACGAGTATCCAATTGCTCTAGCGATGTAATAGATACTTGCGTTAAACTCAAAATTTTGAAACCAAAGCGCTACGGTTTCAGCGTAGTTGTTTATGAATGCTGAAGAATAAAATGGCACGAAAAGCAAAACGGTTGTTATGATTACTATGAGATAAAAACCTACTAATCTTGTCATTCCTGCGAAGGCAGGAATCCATTTTATGTACTTGTTATGCTGAACGCTTGTGCTGAGTTTAACCGAAGTATGTTTCAGCATCTTTTTTTGCGCTGTAGTTTGCTTTTGGGATTTCTCGTCGCTCAGTTCTGTCGAAATGATATTACGCTTCACAAACCACTGAAAAAATAAAGGCAAAAACAGCAATGGTATCAATTTTACGGAAATAGAAAGCGCAAAGGCCACCGCTGCCCATTGCCATTTTCCCGCATAAAGCAAATACAAACTCCACACCAGAAAGAAAATCATCACACCCTCAAAATGAAGGTTTCCAGTGAGTTCTATAATTATAAAAGGGTTTAAAATATACCATAATATGTTGTAGGATGGAATTTTAAGTGTTTCTAAAAGCTTTTTACCAAAATGCAGCGTGCCAAAATCTGCAGCAATAATTAGTAGTCGCATAACAATCGCAGAACCTAAAATACTTTTCCCTGCAAATAACCCTGCAATAACAAAGCATAATTGGTTAATTGGTGGGTAATTAGTGTAATGACTTGCATTTAGTGCCCCCATACCATCTCTTAATGCTAACGCTTGGGCTACTGGATATTGTTTGGTATCAATAAAAGATTGAACAGTATGTAAATACGGATTGAAACCTTCTAAAATCATGCGTCCGTCCCAAATAAAACGGTAAAAATCTTGTGAAAGATTTGGAATAGCCAAAATAAAAATTGCTCTAAAACCAAATGCTAAATAAGTTAAAAGTTTGGGCCGATGCTTTAGTTGTTTTACCAATTGATAAAACATTGTAAATAGCATGGTGTAAAGGGCAATGAGCTTTACATATTCTGTTCTAGCCAAATCGTATGCAAAAAACCAATAGAGCACTGCACTCGCTAAGGCTAATAGCAACGGCGTTTTATGTAGTTTTAAAAAAGATGGGTTTAAAAGCACTAAGTAAATATAGTATTAATTGTTTTGGCTTTACTATGCTATTGCAAAACAGGACCTCGCTACGGTATGCTAGCTAATACAGACCATTAATTAAACTTTAGAAAGTATTGATTTAAAAAACACGTAGCCAAAACCTACAAAAAGCATTAGGTGAAAAGGAAACAACCCAAAATCTCCCCCTTGATCGCCTACAATGAATGCACTATACATGCCAAAACCAAAGTATAGCATTAAGGCACCTTCAAAAACAACATGAATCGAGATATTTTTTTTGATGTATTTGTTGTTTTTCCAATTGTCTTTAAACTTACTGATGTTAAACTTTGGCGTTCGCACAAATTCGCTTTTCTTTCCTAAGTGGCCTTCTAAAACAGCGATAGAGTTATGTAGCGAAAAGCCCATGGCTATAGAGAAAAACACAAAGAACATGCCTATATAGCCCACAAAGTTTTTAATGCCGCCTCCATAGGTTTTGCGATACATAATCCAATAGCACACAAAGAAAATAACCGTGCTAATTACGAAAAAGCTCATCACAAAAAAGTATGATTTTAAATGCGCATACTCATTTTTAATATAAAGCATTGGAATACTTAAAATAGCCACAACTAAAATATTAAAAAACATAGTGCTATTAAGTAAATGCAGTAAACCATGCACTTTAGTTTTTGCAGAAATATTGTCGCTTTTTAAAACGCGCCACATCATTTTTCTAAAATTTTCTGCACCACCTTTGTTCCATCTAAACTGCTGCGAACGCGCAGCGCTTATCACAATAGGTAATTCTGCTGGTGTTTCTACATCCTCCAAGTATTTAAATTCCCAATTCTTAAGTTGCGCACGATAGCTTAAATCTAAATCCTCGGTAAGTGTATCGCCTTCCCAATTTCCTGCATCTATAATACATTGCTTTCTCCATATTCCAGCAGTGCCGTTAAAGTTAATAAAATGGCCTTTGCTGTTCCGTCCCACCTGTTCCAAGGTAAAGTGGGCGTCTAGGGCAAATGCTTGAATTTTAGTAAGCAACGAATAGTTACGATTAATATGTCCCCAGCGCGTTTGCACCACACCAAGATTTTTATTTTTAAAATAAGGAACAGTACGTTTTAACCAATCTTTTTGCGGTAAAAAATCTGAATCGAAAATAGCGATAAATTCGCCTTTGGCAACTTTAAGCCCCTGTTTTAGGGCGCCAGCTTTAAACCCTTTACGAATGGTTCTGGTAATGTGTTTAATATCTAAACCAGTTACTTGAAGTTTTTCTATATGTGCTTTAGTGCTCGCTATAGTTTCATCTGTGGAATCATCTAAAACTTGAATTTCTAATTTGTCTTTTGGATAATCAATTTTGGCAATGTTGTCCAGTAAGCGTTCCATAACATACATTTCGTTGTAGACCGGTAGCTGTATGGTAACATACGGAACTTCATTTGGGTGTGATAAGTCAAATTTAGGTTCGTTCTCCTTTTTTTTAGCCGATAAATAGTTAAATAGTAGATTCAGCTGCGCCAAGGCATACATAAACATAAGTAGTAATGCAATGGTGTAAATAACTATAATAACGGTTTCTATAAACATTATTTGAGACTGTATTTAAAAATCCAACTCAATATTTTTACGCCTGCAAATATAGCACCTTTTACCGTTCCTGAAACTTTTGAGACGCCTATTCTATTACGGTAATTTACAGGTACTTCTGTGTAACTAAAATTTTGTTTTATGGCTTTAAGTTGCATTTCAACCGTCCATCCATAAGTCTTATCCTCCATGTTTAGCGCTAACAGCTTGTTATACTTAATAGCTCTAAATGGTCCTAAATCTGTAAATTTCGCGCCAAAAAACAAACGCATTAATGACGTAGCCAGCCAGTTTCCGAAAACTTGAGGGAAAGTCATAGAGCCCGTTTCTCTTAGTCGTTTTACACGTGCGCCAATTACAAAATCTATATCTTTTTCAATAATGGGCGCTACTATTTTAGTGAGTTCCTCGGGATAATCGCTATAATCACCATCCAAGAAAACAATGATCTCTGGTTTCTCCGTTTTTTTAGCAATATAATCCATACCTTTTAAACAGGCATATCCATATCCCTTTCTGTCTTCATTTAATACTGTTGCTCCGGCTTTTTTGGCGTTTAATTCGGTAGCATCATTAGAGTTGTTGCTTACTACAATAACCTCTTCAACATTTTTAGGAATGTCCTTAATTACGCTAGCTATAGAATCTGCCTCGTTATAAGCTGGAATTATAACGTTTATACTTGGGCTTTGCTCAGTACGTTTTTTTTTCATCTTAAATCTTTAAGATTATTGTCTTTTCTGAAAGATTTAAAATCTGTCCATTCCGTAATTTTTTTTCCGTTTTTATAACGTCTTGCCGATATGAGTTCGTCATTTTGATACATTAAGCAATACCCGTTCTTAACATTATTTTGTAATTGGCATTTATGATTTATTTTTTCCATATCGTCGTAAAACAACCACCAATTGTTCTTTTTACCATTAATAAAATGACCCTCGCTTTCCTTCATGCCATTTTCGCGATAAAAGTACCAATATTTTATAGGTTTATCGTTTTTATAATGTCCTTCTTTTTCTATGTTCCCATTTGGGTAATAAAATGTCCAGTAGTTGGTTTTTATATTATTTTCTAACCAACCTTCAGCTTTAATGTCTCCGTTTTTGTAGAATTCTTTTTGGTATTTCTTTTCGGTTAAAGCATTAAAACTAATGAATAAGGATATTATGAGAATTAGGTTTTTCATTTACAATTTTTTGTTCCACAAAGATGTATAAAGTTGCTCAACCGAAAACTGAGACTGAGACTAAAAACTATGTTTATTTCTGATTTACCAAATCCATTAAATCAACATCGTTTCCTAGTAAAATTTCTGTTGGATTGATACGGCCTTTTTCAGGACCATTTTCCAATTTTAGCACACCTCTAGGGCATACCGCAGAACAGATACCGCAACCCACACAACTAGCACGTACAATATTTTCTCCTTTTTGGGCATAGGCGCGCACGTCGATACCTTGCTCGCAATAGGTAGAACAGTTGCCGCAGGAAATACACTGTCCGCCATTTGTGGTAATTCTAAATCTAGATTTAAAACGTTGTACTAAACCTAAATAAGCCGCTAACGGACACCCAAAACGACACCAAACTCTGTTTCCAAAAATAGGATAGAAGCCAGTGCCAATTACGCCTGCAAACCAAGCACCAATTAAGAAACTATAGGTATCTTTAATCCACTGCGATTTTATTCCAAGGAATGCCTCAGCCCCTGAAAAATAACAGTATAACGTTACCAACGTCATTATCAACGAAAACACTAATACAGAATGGATTAACCAGCGTTCCAGTTTCCAAGCATTTAAACTTTTATTAGAATGTTGCCTGTAGGGGTCTCCTAAAGTTTCAGCTAAACCACCACAGCCACAAACCCAAGAGCAATACCAGCGTTTTCCAAAGAAATATACCATTACGGGTACAATAATTAGGGTTAAAACAATACCCCAAACTAAAATAAAAAGCCCAATGGCACCGCTTTCTCTCAAGCTATCTAAATTCCATTCAAAAAAGAAATCGTAATCTAGAGGAAATGCATTTTTAAAATCGTATCCAGGCATGTTTAAACTTGTCATGATTTCTGGAATAAGAAAAGCAAAAACTATCTGAAAAAACAACACGGAAGTAGTACGAATTATTTGGTATTTGTTATGGCGGTATTTTATGTACATACGTACAGCCATTACAATCATAATCACACAGTACAGGAAGCCATATACAAACCATTGACTTGCAGACCCTCCATTTAAAAACTTACTAATAGGGTCTAAAATAAAGGTCCAGTTAACCACATAGTCCGGATAGAAATACAGCAATAGGTAAAATACTACCAGGTATACTAAAACTAACCAAGCAATCCAACCACGATTGGTACTGGCCTGATGATAAATATGATTGTTTTTTATTCCAGGCCTGCCCAAAAGCACTAAGTTAGGTAAAATAAAAAGTAGAGCACCAATAATGCCCAAGCCAAAGGTTAGCCACCATAGGAAACCAGCGTTCTCTTTTACAAAACCAGAGCCTGCTTTTTTTGCAATTTCGTAACTTAAAGTATGCGGTTTTCCGTAGATTTTGTATTGGTATTGCTCGCCCTTTTTGTCCCAATTTTTTTCTTCATCATATTTTGCTATTAACGCATCATAGTGCTTGTTGGAACTTTCATAAGCATTTCGTACTCGACTTGAAAATTCAAAAATATTTAAATGCTCATTAGTTACCGTTGCCTGTTTTAGCTCACCTTTTATTAGCTCGCTTTTGTAGTCTTTTGATGCTATAAATGCATTCAATTCAGCTTCGGTTAAACTAAAACTGCCGGTAAAAAGCGTTCCCGTAAAAATGGCTAACCCTATAATGAAAAGAACTAATCCTATGTGTTTTATTGCTTTCATATTTTGGTGATTTACGCAAAAATGCGTTTCCAGCTTTTCTTTTTAAGCTGAATATTGGTATTATTTTCTTTATTGAATTGTGCAATGATTGCACGTTCGTGAAGTTTATAGAATTCTGGATCGAAATTAGCATCTAACAAATGTTCTAAGACATAATCTACCGATTGTTTTTCGGTTAGAACTTTATTAAAAAAGTCATGACGCATTCTAATTCCGAAGGTATTGATGCCAATAAACTGGCGTGTACTTTTATCATAATTGATATGGATGCATTTATTGCCATCTTCATGTTCCCAATAAAAACGGGCTTCATTATCTTTAGGTTGAGCCCAAACCCAACCATAGGTTTGGTATTCAATATCCATAAATTTTGTCGAGTTAAACCAATGCCCTGGGTTATACATGATACGATTGCCACAAATGGTTTGTGCTACGGTTTCACCCATCATACGTCCTGTGTACCAAACCGCTTCAATAGGTCTGCGTTGGTCTATGCCTTCGTGTTGTTCGGCACAGTCTCCAATGGCGTAAACGTCGGGAATATTCGTTTCTAAATAGCGATTTACTTTAACTCCCCTGCCAGTTTCAACCTCAGAATCCTTAATAAAACCGATATTTGGAGAAACACCAGCGGTTAATCCAACCACATTGCATGCAATTTCCTCGCCAGTTTCTTCAAGGATAACCGATTTTACCTGCCCGTTATTATCAGCAATAATCTCCTTTAAGTTGGTAGATAACCTCAGATCGATACCATTGGCACGAATCTCACGATTTATCATGGCACTTTCCCCTTCGGGTAAAACGCCATTCCAAAAGCTGCTTTCCCTAACTAAAAACGTTACAGGAATATGGCGTGAATGCAGCATTTCTGCTAATTCAATGCCTATTAATCCGCCTCCCACAATAACAGCACGTTTACAAACCTCGTTATTAGGTGCATATTTCTCTAAATTATCTAAATCTTGTTTATGGTACATGCCCATTACACCTTTTAAATCTTGCCCAGGCCAGCCAAATTTATTGGGTTTACTTCCTGTGGCAATAATCAATTTATCATATTTAAGGGTTTCACCCGTAGCAAAATGTAACGTTTTAGCTTTAGCTTCAATTTGTTTTACATAGCCCTTTTTAAGGTTAATTCTGTTTTTCTTCCAAAACCAATTTTCATAAGGCTGCGTATGCTCAAATTTCATATGTCCCATATACACGTACATCAACGCGGTACGTGAAAAGAAATAATCGGTTTCAGCAGAAACAATAGTGATTTTTTTATCGGAAAGTTTACGAATATGTCTTGCAGCAGTTACGCCAGAAATTCCGTTTCCAATTATAACGATGTGTTCTTCCATAATTTGGTTGTTATGCGTTATTAGGTCGCAGCTAAAGATAAGAACTTAACGATAGCCTTTAATTTAGAACAAATTTAAATTGATTGCCATGTGTAAGGAATTGCGGCGCACTAAGACGCGAAATATTTGTTGTTTTTTTTTGAAAGTTTCTTGAAATAAGAAAGACTTAGGTGAGAGTAAATCGAAAATTAAATTATTCAAAAATGAAAAAAATAATAATATCCATAACAATTTTACTAGTGGCAATTTCAGTGCAAGCCCAAAATCTGAATTCTTTTTTTAACGAAGCGGATGCTTTTTTTAAAGCTAATGTATCAAATGGAAGAGTGGCTTATGACAATATACATAAAGATCCTTCACAATTAAAAGAAGTGTTAAAAATAGCTCAGGGCATTTCAATTTCTAAAGATGATGCGAATAACTATCAGGCGTTTTGGATTAATGCTTATAACTTATTGGTAATAAAAGGATTGATTGATGAGTATCCTACTAAATCACCCTTAGACCATGCTGGTTTTTTTGATAAAACAATGCACAATATTGGCGGAAAAAACATTACGTTAAATGATATAGAGCACAAACTATTACGAGGTCAGTTTAACGATGCGCGTTTTCACTTTGTGTTGGTGTGTGGTGCGGTAGGGTGCCCACCTCTTATAAATAGAGCTTATTTGCCAAATACATTGGATGCTCAATTAGAGGCTCAAACTAAAAAAGCGATTAATGGAGATTTTATTAGAGTAAATGAAAAGAAAAACCGTGTAGAAGTATCGCAAATTATGGAATGGTATAAAGGTGATTTTAAAATGGATGGAATGGACGAAATAGACTTTATAAATAAATTCAGAGATGAAAAATTGGAAGGAAAATGGAAGTTAAGCTACTTTCCTTACAATTGGACAATTAATAAACAATAACATCAACATTTAAAAACGAAATAACAAACCAAAAATCAAAATAATGAAAAAAATAAAAATAATAGTAATAGCAATAATAGCGATATCGTTTAACGGATTTTCGCAAGAAGAAGCGCAAGAGGAACGTAGTGTAATTCAAACCTATACACCATCAATTCTTCTTAAAAAAGGACAGTGGGATATAAAATGGTTTAATAATATATATACTGAAACTTCAGATTTATTTGGCAATCAAGAAGGGACACAGAAAAGAGACATACCTAGAAATACATTTTTCACATCTTCTGTTGATATTTTTACAGGTATTTCTGATAATAATAGATTAAACATAGGGCTTTTGTTTGAAGTGAGGTCTAATGCTATTGGTGGCAGAAATACACTAGATGTGTTTTCATTTGATGGCGAGAGAGGAACAGCACGTTCAGGTTTAACCTCGTTTGCACCAGCAATTAAATTCAATCCAATTAAAAGCGTAGGTAATTTTACCATTCAAACTGCATTTCATATTCCGTTAATAGATAATGAAACAGAAAATGGTGTATTTTTAGATCAAGATGGATTTATATTCCAAAATAGATTTTTCTATGATTATAGCTTTGCAGGTGGTGATTGGCAGTTATTTACAGAACTCAATACAGAGTATAATTTTGGAGAACAAGAAAGTTTTGCTTACAACAGTTTACGTTTAACACCTGGTGTGTTTTTAAGCTATTTTCCGAGTTCTAAATTTACAGTACTTGGATTAGCGCAACATATAGAACTTATTTCTTTTGGAGCTAACGATGTAGGTACTAACGATTTTAGTCAAAGTGCCACAATTCTTGGTGGAGGCGCAAAGTATCAATTAACAAAAGCATTAAATGTAGAGTTTTTGTACTCTAACTTTCTATTTGGAAAAAATACAGGACTAGGGCAAACATATAATGTTGGCCTTAGAGCTTTGTTCTAGTAGAATAATATCATATTAAATAGTAAATTAGGAGCTTAAAAGTAATAATATATGAAGCCTTTTAAGCTCTTTTTTTTTGTTGTAATACTCAGTTTGCAATCCTGTAAAACACAAACTAAGAAAATCAACGGGGTAAGCTTTGTGGCCGCTAATGCTGAGGTATCTGAAAAGCACGTTAACCCTGTTGTGAATGTAAATGCAAATTATGCAGCCATTATGCCTTTTGGGTTTATAAAAGATTTAAAACACCCAAAAATCATTCACAATGCACATAGACAGTGGTTTGGAGAAACCGTAGATGGTGCGAAACAATACATTGGAGCGCTAAAGAAAAGAGATATTAAAATTATGCTGAAGCCTCAAATTTGGGTATGGCATGGTAAGTTCACTGGGCATATTGAAATGCAAAATGAGGAAGACTGGAAAGCCTTGGAAGATTCCTACTCCAAATTTATTTTAGAGTATGCGGTGTTAGCTAAGCAACTTAATATCGACATATTTTGTATTGGTACTGAGCTGGAACAGTTTATAGACAAACGAACACCTTACTGGCTAGACTTGATAAAAGAAATTAAAACAATCTATAAAGGGAAGCTAACCTACGCAGCCAATTGGGACGAATTCAAAAGAACACCTTTTTGGAATGCCTTAGATTACATTGGCGTTGATGCCTATTTTCCTATTAGTGATAGTAAAACACCAACATTAGAAGAATGTATGATAGGTTGGGAAGCACATAAGGCGATTATAAAATCAACTTCTGAGCAATCAGGGAAACCCATTCTTTTTACAGAGTTTGGTTATAGAAGTGTAGATTATTCTGGTGCAGCACCTTGGAAAAGTGATAGAAGTATGAAGCAGGTAAACCTAGAAGCACAAACCAATACAACACAAGCGCTATTTGAAACCTTTTGGAAGGAAGAATGGTTTGCAGGTGGGTTTATTTGGAAGTGGTTTATTAATCATGATAAGGTTGGAGGGCATAACAACCCTATGTTTACACCACAAAACAAACCAGTAGAGGCATTAATTCGTAAATATTATAAAACAAATTCTTAATGCAAAAGTGGAGGTATTTACTGTTTTTTGTTTTGATACTCTCGTCTTGTACAAATGCAGACGACAATATTGAGCAAACCCTAGCGATATATGTTTCTAATACTACTGTTGAAAAAGGTGCCGTAATTGCATGTGCTGCCAGTGATGTAACCACTGGAGATGTACTAACGTTTTTTTATCCTGAAGAAGGTGCTACCAATATTAGGTTTTACGAAACTGAAGATACAGAAGTAGATCATGAAGATTATGCTAACTATAAACAGATTTTTATTAATAGCGCGCCGTTTTTCAACGGGCATTTAGGTAAGTTTACGCAGTCATCATCTAGTGAAAAATGGGTGATTATTACTTTTGAATTAGATGGCGAAGTGAAAATTTCAAACCCGATAAGGATTAAACATTTATCAAAACCCACGGTTTGGACAACGGCTGTGGCTATAGACCAATTCACTTCAGGTATGCCTGTTTTTTCATGGGAGCATGATGCAGCTGGCGATAATGCCATTTATTTTCAGGTAATTTCCGATGTTCAGGATAATTTGTTGTCTGGTACATATACTTACGAAAATTCGTTTCAATACTATAATACCAGTAATGTGGTGCTAAATGTTACTACTAAAACGCCTCCAGATTTAATACTTGGAAACGATTATAATTTTACATTAATGGATGTAAGTTTAGATAATTGGGTAAATTTAGTAATTGCTAAATCTTTTAGGGCCCAATGATAACCAGAACTTTAATCTGCACTACGTTTCTATGCTTAAGTTATATTTCATTAGCGCAAGAACGGTATGTGGCCGATGTAAAAGTTCAAGGTAACAAGAAGTTAAAGTCATCCTTCGTAAAAAAACTAGCATCCTTAAAAACTGGCGATGTTTTAGATTCTTTACTTATTGAAGAAGACATGAAACTTCTAAAACGCTTACCTTCAATCTCCCACGCATCATATCAGGTGTTTCCTGCTAAAGACAATACCTTCAATATTTTTTATAATATTGAAGAGAATTTTACTTTAATTCCATCTGTTAATTTCTATACCACAGATAACGACGAATTTGCATACCGCATAGGGTTGTATGAGTTTAATACGTTCGGAAGAAATATTATAATTGGTGGGTTTTACCAAAAAGACATTTACGATTCTCATGCTATCAATTTTAGGGCACCATTTTTGTTTTCAAGACATTGGGGGTTAGCTGCTAATTATCAAGATTTAACCACTCAAGAACCCGTGTTTTTTGAAGATGAAACCGCCCAATACAGGTACAATAATAAAAGCTATGAAATTCTAGGTTTATACCGTTTCAATTTTCATAATCGGTTGGAATTTGGTGTAAATTACTTTACAGAAGATTACAGATTTAAAGGTGAAAATATTAATAATCGTCCTGAGCTAAACGTACATAAATGGTTAGCAAAAGGTGTTTACGAGTACAACAACCTTAATTATTTTTATCATTTTGTTTCTGGTTTTAGAAGTGTTTTTAACTTTCAATATGTTACCTCTACAAACGATATGCTTCCTGATTTTTTTATTGGGTGGAACGACTTTTTCTATTTTAAACGTATAGGTAATAATGGCAATTGGGCTAATAGATTACGCATGGGGTTGTCCACAAACGATGAAACGCCATTTGCACCTTTTTCTGTGGATAATAACCTAAATGTTCGAGGCGTAGGAAATACTATAGATAGAGGTACAGGTGTAATTGTAATTAATACTGAATACCGCCACACACTCTATGAAAAAAATTGGTTCGTTTTGCAAGGAAATGCTTTTATAGATGCAGGTACATGGCGAAATCCGGGAGGTGATTTTGGTGATTTTAGTAAGAAAGACAATGTAAAAATATACCCTGGTTTAGGCCTGCGCTTTATCCATAAAAAAATCTATAATGCAATCTTCAGAATAGATTATGGTTATGGCATTACTGAAAATTCCACAAAAGGTTTTGTGTTTGGGATTGGGCAGTATTTTTAAGGAAATTCAATTTTTAAAAAGAAAAATTATTAATTCCATAAAATTATTAAAAATAAAAATTTGTTTTATCCGCTTATAGTCAGCATTTTATATATTTGTCACTTAACTAAAACAAATCTACATGAAAACTTTAAAAGTATTTTTATTCGTGGCTGTTGCCTTAATATTCTCATCTTGAAGTAAAGATGATGGACCAGTTGTAATCGAACTTAATGCTACAAATATCGAAGGCACCTATGAAATAACACTTTTACAGAGTTCTTCTCGAACAACAAGTACAGCTTCAAACGGAAGCGAAGTTCTTATTGAAACAGAAACCTCTGTAGCTGATACATTTACCAATGCTATTTTAACCTTCAATGCAAATAGAACTTACACAACCTCTGGAAGTTTTAGAGTTACTTATACACTTACAGTAACTGGGCAAAATCCAGAAACGGAAAGCGAAATAGTGACTCTGGATGATGAAGGTAGTTACAGTTTAGACTCAAATAACAATACTATATCCCTTGATGGTGATATATTTGATGTACTATCCTTTAACGGTACAAATATTACACTTAGAGGTGAGGATACAGATAATTTCAATGGTGAAACTACGGTTACAATTACAGAAATTAGACTCGTTAAACAAAATTAATCACATTCTTACATAGAAAAAATTAAACTGTGAGAACTCTTGCAATTGGAGATATTCATGGAGGTCTAAAAGCTTTAATACAATTATTAAATAGCTTAGGAATCAAGGATGAAGATAAGTTAATTTTCATGGGTGATTATGTAGATGGGTGGAGTGAATCTGCACAGGTTATTCAATTCTTAATTGAGCTTTCAGAAAAATTTGAATGTATTTTCATCAAAGGAAATCATGATGTTTGGTGCGAAGAATGGTTAAGAAATGGAGAGGTGAATCCAACTTGGTATATGCATGGTGGTAAAGAGACCATGGAAAGCTACGAAGGATTTTCAAATGAGCAAAAGAAACAGCATTTACAGTTTTTCGAAAACCTTAAGATGTATCATATTGATGCTGAAAACCGATTGTTTCTTCACGCTGGTTTTACCTCGATGCACGGTGTTGAAAAAGAAGTATTCCAAACCACATTATATTTTGACAGAACCCTTTGGGAAATGGCATTAACCATGGACAAGCGCATTGAAAAAAACTCAGAATTATATCCAAAACGATTAACGCATTATAATGAAATTTATATAGGCCATACACCAACTATAAACTATGGAGAGTATGAACCAATGAACGCTATAAACGTTTGGAATATTGATACTGGAGCAGCCTTTTTCGGAAAACTATCGGCAATTAATATTGATACGAAAGAAATCTTTCAAAGTGATATTGTAAAGGATTTATATCCGGATGAAAAAGGTAGAAATAAGAATTAGGTATTTACTAAATTTTCTTGATAATAAGTTTTAAGCTCAGAAGGAGAAGCACCCAATCTACTTTTTAAATGAATACGCCAAAAGTGAAATTGAGTTTTCCATACACCATGTTTGTGATAGCGTCTAGCAGAGGTAGTTAGCCATTTGGGAATCACAACAAATTCATTTAAAGCATAGAGTCTTTTTATTAAAACATTGTCTTCATAAATCTCATAAGTTTCGTCATAACCCTCGATTTTATTAAATAATTTGCGTGTAATGAATTGACTTTGATCGCCGCCACGACTTACTCTAAATGGTAAAGCGGTTAACCATCCTGCCAATTTTAGCCACCAATGTTTGCTATTAAATCGCATTCTAAAACAACCAGCTTTATTACCTTTTTTTACTTCAGAAAGTATATGAAAGTCATAGTTTTTAGGAGGAAAAGAATCAGCATGTAAAAAATATAAAACATCGCCTATGGCATGTTTTGCACCATGGTTCATTTGTTTGGCGCGTCCTTTTTGGCAATCTATCAACCTAATGTTAGTTCGAGTGTCACGCCATTGGTGTGATGTGTCGAGAACTATACTTTTAGTGTTGTCATCACTTCCCCCATCAACCACAATTATCTCTTCAACATTCTCAATAGTAGAATTTTCAATAAGATAATTAAGCAAATTTTTAATAGTCGCTGCTTCATTTAAAACGGGTATAATGATGGATATTTTACTCATTCAAATCCCAGTTGTAATCTTTAAAACGCTTTTTAGCATTTTTCGAAATCTTTACGTCAGAATACTGATTTAAAAAATCGATAAGCGAACCGTTTTGCTTAAAATCCTTTGCAAACCATTGAAATATTTTAGAGAGTTCTAACTCGTCTTTTGAAATAGAATTGCGTTCACGGTCTTTTAAAAATTCCTTTGTAGCCTTAATTAATTGTGCTTCTAAATTGGAAGAGCTAAAGGCTTTATTTTGCAATTTCGGACAAGAATACGATGCGCAAACAATAGCAAAATGAATACGTGGTTCGTCCATCTTACGTAAAATATCATGTTCTATTTCATCTAGATTATACCATTTTTCTCCTAATTTCCAGTAGCGTTGTTGCCATGGATTTTTAATGTCCTTTATGCTTTTTACTGGATAATGGCGTAGAATTAAATCGATAGTCATAGCATTGTAAGCATTAATCCAATAGGCCAGTTTTTCTTCTTTCGACCAAGAATCGTTAGGTAAGTTTTCACCCATTTGCTCAATATAACTACGTAGTAATTTATAACTGTCTTTAAAACCTGTATAATTCACATTTCCAGCTTCAGAAACATGTGTCTCAAGTAAATCATTAAATGTTTTATGGTTAAATGCTTTTGGAGCATTTACTTCATTTTTAATTATAGGTTTTTCTATAATTATAATTTCCTCTTCTGTATCAGGAACGTACAAAGAGTCTGTTATTTTTATCACTTTAGAAGTGGTTGTTTTTACAGAATCCGTCTGACTTACATTTAACGTTGGTTCAATAGCAGATGCTTTAGTAACAGTACTCACTTTTTTACTGCTAGAACAGGACACTGTAAAACAGATGATAAGAATAAGGCCAACATATTTCATAAGCAAAAGCGAATTTTTAACTAACAACAGCCACCACCATCATAATGATAGGTAGATTCACTAATGAAAATATCGTGCCGATTTAAACTTGCTAGTGCACCAGCAGTTTTATCACATATAGCTAAAGGCTGGTTTTTCAATAACACATGGCCTTGCTTGTCATCAAAATAATCATCTTCACCATAGTAAATTGCGGCTTTTCCTGTGAAGATGCATGGGCCATCTTTGGGCATGGGGTCTTTTATGGCAGCAACTTCAATAGATTCAATATATATTAATTCTTCGGTTGGGTAATGTTTTGGGTCTAATATTCTATATGGTTTTCTAGCCCTAATTTCTATGGTTCCAAATCCTGCATCGGTTAATGCTTTTACATAATCGGCAATAGGTAAACTGCCACTTAAACATAGGGCTCGTAATCGTTCGTCATTCCGAAGTGTGTCATTCATGGGCTGTTCACAAGTAGGATCACTCATCACAAGCTTTCCATGAGGTTTTAAAACGCGATACATTTCGGCGATGGCCTTTTTTAAATCTTCTGCCTTAAAAATATTAAATAGGCAATTTTGAGCAGCAACATCAATGGAATTATCTTCTACTGGAAGATGTAGTGCGTCACCTTTTTTAAGTTCAACAAAATCACTTTTAAACCAGTCGTTTAGTACCTCGGCTTCTTTAAAATTTTCCCTTGACGCTTCTAGCATTTCATCTACCACATCAATACCAACAACTCCACCTTTTTGACGATTGAAATACGAAAATTGTAGTAATTCCATACCGCCGCCAACACCAACATAAAGCATTTTTGGATTATTGGTTAAGTCACGAGCATGCACTGTAGAACCACAGCCATAATTCATCTCCTGCATAATTTTAGGTATTTTTAACCCGGGTAATTCCCAAATAGGATTTGTAGTGCAGCATAAACCAACATCTGGAGTTAAGGCAGCTTCTTTATATACGTTGTGTGTGGTTTCTAGATAGCTCATTAAATTAAAAGTTTTAAATTGTTTGTGAATTTAGGTGCTATAACTTACAGTACAGGTAACCTTTATTACACAATTATAGGGTTTCAATAAGTGTTTTAAATAAAGCGACCATATCTGGTTCTGCCTTTTCTGCCATAGCAATAATTTCGGCTATATTCACCGGTTTTAAATTATCTGGGTCGCATTCATCTGTTAAAACTGACACTGCTGCCACTTTTAATTTTAAATGGTTCGCGACGATAACCTCAGGAACTGTACTCATACCAACAGCGTCAGCCCCAATAATCTTTAACATTCTGTATTCTGCTCTAGTTTCCAGTTGCGGCCCTACAACACTGGCGTAAACACCTTGATGCAAGGTTATGTTTTTTGTTTTTGCAATGGATTTAAAAGTTGCATTAATGTTAGTATCATACGGTGCACTCATATCTACGAAACGTTCGCCCATTTGCTCTATACCTCTAACGGCAAGCGGCGAGCTTCCTTGGAGGTTAATATGGTCATCAATAAGCATGAGTTCGCCTTTTTTAAAGTTTAAATTAATGGCTCCAGCAGCATTAGACACCAAAAGTGTTGAGATACCTAACTGTTGCATCACCCGCACAGGATAGGTAACGTCTTGCAGTGTGTAGCCTTCATAAATATGAAAACGCCCCTGCATAACTATAACTTTTTTACCGCCCAAATTGCCATAAATAAGTTTTCCTTTATGAAACTCTACAGTTGCCGTAGGGAAGTTGGGAATATGGTTATAGCTTACTTCTTTAAGAATTTCTACAGCATCTATAAGTTGTCCTAGGCCAGTGCCAAGAATAATGCCAACTTCAGGTTTTTCGAAGCCTTTGTCTTTAAGGTAATCTACCGTTTCTTTTATAAATTTAAGCATGTAGTTGTTTTATTTTCTCTTGTAATTTTACGTTCGATTTATAAAAACTTGAAGCCATTAAATCTTCATAAGTATCAATGTCATTTAGGGTATCTAATGTACTAAATGAAATTGCCTTTTTATTTAGTTCTTGTACTGTTTCTTCAAATAAATTAGCACTGCTCCAAGGTTTATTTTCAAACACACAGTGGTACAATTTTGATAGCCCAATTAGATAATAACCACCATCAACAGCAGGACCAAAAACGGTGTTGCTTTTTTCTAAAGCTTTTAATCCATCGGAGATATGCGCTGCGGTAATATCTGGTAAATCAGAACCTATTAAAACAATCCGTTCGTAGCCATCATCAAAACCTTTGGCGAAAGCATTTTTCATTCGTACACCAAGATCCTCACCTTTTTGCACAAATTTATCAAAGCCGTGCCATGTATCATCAACAATGACATCAGAAAAGTAAATGCGTTTATCGGCTTTAACTTTTGCAGTTGCTTTTTCGGTAATTTTTACCAATTCTTTGTAAACTTCAAAAGCACCCATATCACCAATGGTTTTGGCAAGACGGGTTTTTACGGTTCCAAGTTTTATGTTTTTTACAAACACGATAACAAGTTCTTTAGTCATATACTTTAATACCTTTATGTAACCATTTGCTCCATACTTTAGAAAATGTATGCACAGAATCTGTCGGTTTTTCTTTTGAATTTAATACGTCTAAATCATTATTTTTCCATTCAAAAATACCACCATATAAATTTAAAACATTGGTGTAGCCTGCTTTCTTTAGTTTTTCAGCGATATCTTCAGAGCGTATGCCTAAAGAGCAATATACCACAATGGGGCTTTTTTTGTTTGGAAGTTTTTCTTGAACGGAGTCTGAGCTAAAAAAATCATAACCTACGTATATGGCATCTTTTATATGGCTTGTCTTAAATTCTCTTTCCTCTCTAGAATCTAAGAGTGTAACTTGTTCTTGTATGTTTTTAAGTGAATCTGCAGATATGTAAGGGATGGTTTCCTTATTCTGTTGCTTTAAGAGTTTAGCCAATTTCTTTTGGGAAAATCCTGAAAGAGAAACGCACATACATACTATAAAAATAAAATATCTCATAATCTTTTAAGCTACCGAACCTTGGCAACTGCTTCCAGCCCCAGCAGTACAACCATAGCAATGTTGTGAAATTACAATATGTCGCCCCTCTAAAAGATCTTCGTTGTAATCTGAAATATGTTTCACTTTGCTGTTAACAGGCAATTCCAGCATTTGGTTAAAATCGCAATCGTACAAATAGCCATCCCAACTTACTGAAATGGTATTGGTACACATAACGTTTGCTACAGCAGAGGGATTGTAAGCATCAACCAATTGATACATGTAGTCCTCATAGTTTTCAGAGGCAATCAAATAGTCTAAAAACCTAGAAATGGGTAAATTGGTAATGGCAAATAAATTATGAAATTGAATCCCAAAATCCTCTAACAATGCTTTTTTAAAATCTTTTTCCATAGACATTTGGTCTCCTGGTAAAAAAGCACCTGAGGGATTGTATACCAAATCTAATCGTAAATTACTTTCTGGCATGCCATAACCTATGGTATTTAGCATTTTTAGCGCTTCTATGGAAGCATCAAAAACACCATCGCCACGTTGCTTATCGGTCTTACCACGCGTCCAATGTGGCATAGAGCTTACCACATGTACATTGTGTTTTTTAAAGAATTCTGGCAAATCGTAATATGTTTTATTGGCTCTAATAATGGTAAGATTAGAACGGACGATAAAATCCTTAATACCGGCCTTTGATGCTTCTTCAACAAACCATCTAAAATTCGGATTCATCTCTGGTGCACCTCCAGTTAAATCCAATGTATGCGCTCCTGTATTTTTTATCACCTGTAAACATTGCTGCATAGTCTCCTTCGTCATAATTTCCTTTCGATCTGGGCCAGCATCTACATGACAGTGTTCACACACTTGATTACACATATAGCCCACATTTATTTGAAGGATCTCTAACTTTTTTGCTTTAAGTGGAAACTGGTTGGTTTCTGAAATTTTTGAAGCAAATGTTGGTAATTCTCCATTTTTAAAAATGCCATTAGACAGAATTTCTAACTGTTTTTTACTATGAGCCAATGCGCTTTCGCGTTTATGTAGTGATTGTATTTTTAATTTCGTCATATCCTTTCTTAGGGGCTATTAATCTTGATAAGTTCTTGTTTGTGTTAGGGATTGAAACGGCAGCTTTTGGCGAGGCGTGCATCGAGCCAAAACTATTAGTGGAAAGCCCGACCCCGCTTCGAGAGCCTCAGCGACCGAACGGGGTAACGCCCAAGACAATTTACCCGTCTAACTTATTAACTTTATTCATCATTTGCACACCATGTACTAAGGTTGCACCACTTTTTATGGCGGCACCAACGTGGATAGCTTCCATCATTTCTTCTTTTGTAATGCCGCGTTGTAACCCATCTTGCGAATAGGCGTCTATACAATACGGACATTGCTCCGTATGTGCAACAGCTAGCGCTATTAAGGATTTCTCGCGGGCAGTAAGTGCACCTTCCTCAAAAACCTTTCCGTAATATTCAAAGAACTTATTGCCTAATTCCTCACTCCATTCTGTTATTTTTCCAAATTTCCTTAGGTCTGATGGGTCGTAATATGTTTTTTGCATTCTAAAATTTTTTCAGGTAAAGATAAACAACTAGTAGATTATGTCGCTAAAAAAGGGAGGACTTAACAAAAATTTCAGATATTTTAATTACTTTAATTTTTTGTAGAGATACGGCTTTGTATATAGGTTTTTAGTTTTAATCAAGAGGCTAATTTTTACAGTGTAAAGGATTTAGATTTTGAATATCGATTTCATTCAAAATTCGCTAAGCAAATTCCATGTTTCAATTCTTCCCTTTATCTTGGCTTTCCCAAATTATTTTTATTAGTACATTTACATTTCCAATAAATTTATCGTTTTGATAGCAGCACATTCTATAGATCAAGTTTTTGAAACCGCTCGGGTAGAGGAGGTTATTGGCGATTTTGTGCAATTAAAAAAAGCGGGTAGTAATTATAAAGGGCTTAGTCCGTTTAGCGACGAGCGTACGCCAAGTTTTATGGTATCTCCCGTAAAACAAATTTGGAAAGATTTTAGTACAGGTAAAGGTGGCAATGTCGTGGCATTTTTAATGGAGCACGAGCATTTTACCTACCCAGAAGCTATAAAATACCTAGCAAAAAAATACAACATCGAAATTGAGGAAACGGAGCAGACGAACGAGCAAAAAGAAGCTGCTAACGAGCGTGAAAGTTTGTATTTGGTTAGTGAGTTTGCGAATGCTTATTTTCAAAAGATTTTACATAAAACAGACCAAGGTAAATCTATAGGTCTAAGTTATTTTAAAGAGCGCGGGTTTACAGATAAAACCATAAAAACCTTCGATTTGGGCTATTCGTTAAACGAATGGCAAGCGTTTACGGATGAGGCGTTAAAAAAAGGATATCAGTTAGAGTTTTTAGAAAAAACAGGACTCACTATTGTAAAGGATGAAAAACGATTTGATCGTTTTAAAGGGCGCGTAATGTTCCCTATTAAAAGTATGAGTGGCCGTGTTTTAGGATTTGGAGGACGAATTTTAATCAACGATAAAAAAGCTGCCAAATACTTAAACTCTCCTGAAAGCGATATTTATCATAAAAGCAAGGTACTTTATGGTATTTACAATGCCAAACAAAGCATAGCCAAAGAAGACAATTGTTTTTTAGTAGAGGGCTATACCGATGTGATTCAATTCCATCAAACGGGAATTAAAAATGTGGTGTCGTCTTCAGGGACTGCTTTAACTTCGGAACAAATTCGATTAATAAATCGCCTTACTAAAAATATTACCGTACTTTTTGACGGTGATGCGGCAGGTATTCGTGCTTCACTTCGAGGTATAGATTTAATTCTAGAACAGGGCATGAACGTAAAGGTTTGTACTTTTCCAGAAGGAGAGGATCCGGATAGCTTTGCGAAACAAAATACTCTTGAAGAACTAACGTTGTTTCTTGAAGAAAACGCCAAGGACTTTATTCAGTTTAAAGCTTCAATTTTATATGAAGATTCTAAGAACGATCCTATTAAAAAGGCGGAAACTATTAGGGATATTGTAAATAGTATTTCCAAAATTCCTGATACGATTAAAAAGGAAATTTACATCCAGGAATGCGCTCGCATTATGGATATAAGCGAAGCAGTTTTATTTAGCACCTTGGCGCAAATTAACCAAAAAGAACACAAGGAGGATAACAAAAGACAGAAACAACAGCAAAAAAGTTTTGAGGTAATAAAGCACGAACAACCTGTTAAAAAAGTTGATGTACAATACCTGTTGGAGCGAAAAATAATTGAGTTGCTTTTACTCTACGGTAATAAAACTGAGAGTTTTGAGGATTTGGTGATGACCGAAACTGAAGAGGGGGAATTGGTTCTAAAACCTGTAACTCAAAAGGCAAAGGTTTTTGAGAAAATCTATTTGGATTTACATGAAGATGAAATGGAATTTTCAAACCCACAGTTCAAACATTTGTACTACACTATTATTGATAAATTACACCAAGATTCTGAGTTTGAGCTAAAGACGTTTATCAATTCCATGAATTCTGAAACCGTAAACGAAATAACGCATATTTTAATGGAGGACGAACGTTACAATTTAAGTGATTGGCAGCGAAAAAATATCTTCCCAAAAGAAAAGCATCAAACAGTAGCACAACTGGTTAGTGAAACTATTTTGAGTTTACGATGTTTTTTAATTGAGCAAAAAGTCATGAATTTTCAGCAAAAAACAATCGAGCACAAATCTGAAGTAAACAAATCTGTGCTCGAAGAGGTTAAGGAATATTCTAGTTTAAAAATGTTATTGTCTAGAAAACTTAATCGTGTGTTATAAGTCTAAAAACTTGGCTTGATTTACTAAGTCTACCATATTATCAACTTTTAGTTTTTTCATCAAGCGTGCTTTATAAGTACTTACTGTTTTTTCGTTGATATTTAATTCTTTCGAAACTTCTTTATTTTTCTTGCCAATGGCCAAAAGTTTTAAAACTTCTGTTTCTCTAGTAGAAAGTTTTTTAAAGAATATACCATTTTTGTTATTTCTTGTTCCAAAGGCCAATTCTTGGGTTAATTCGTTGCTTAGATGAATACCATCATTGTAAACCTTTAATACAGCTTCGTTAATGGTAATAACGTTTTCGTTTTTTGAAATATATCCTGAAGCACCAGCTTTAATAGAATTAAATCCATATACATTTTCAGGCTGTGCGCTAAACATTAATGCTTTAACATCGGGGTAATCAGATTTTAAATATCTTAACACCGTTAGGCCATTAAGCTTAGGCAAATCAATTTCAGAAAGTAAAACATCTACGGGTTCTTTTTTCAGGAATTCTAAAATGGCTTCGCCATTATCAACGCTCCCAACAATTTTAATGTCGGACGAAGCGGAAAACAAATGTTCTAACCCTTTTCTAACTATAGGATGAGGGTCTGCTATTAATAATTTAATCATATCTTAGGGTTTTTAGTGGTTACTATGATGTTTTTTTTTGAGAGAATCATAGTATGTTGCCTGGGCAATATGCCCTATTGTCAAAAATAGTAAAAAATGTTGATATCCTAATACTTACAATAAATTATTGGGTATCTCGCAAATAGGAATAGGAATCATTTTGTGTTTGTTATTTCTATTGTAGCGTTTGTAAATTTTAAAAACTTCTTTTTCTCTACCAGAAAAATCAGTTTCAGATTTTCCTTTATCATCCATTTGCATTGCCCATTCCAGTTCTGGGTAAGACGCTCCAATTTGGTCCTCATCGCTTCTTGCATCACCAAAAAGGCCATCGCTAGGTGCGGCGGTCATAATAGATTCTGGTACTTTTAAGTACTCACCAAGTTGATATACTTCAGATTTCAACAAATCAGCAATTGGGCTTAAATCTACGCCGCCATCTCCATATTTTGTGTAAAAGCCAACACCAAAATCTTCTACTTTATTACCAGTGCCGGCCACTAATAATCCATATAACCCTGCATAATAATATAAGGTAGTCATGCGTAAGCGTGCTCTAGTGTTTGCTAAAGCCATATCAACAGTGGCTTGATCGCCGTCTAGGTGTACTTCCGTTTTAAATTCCTCAAAAACTGGTGTTAAGTCGGCTCGAGTATCTTCAACATTGTCAAAGCGTTTTTTAAGCTGTGCAATATGTTCATGAGCACGTGTTACATGGCTTGTTGCTTGATGTATAGGCATTTCTACACATAAAACTCTTAAACCGGTTTTTGCAGCAAGTGTAGATGTTACCGCAGAGTCAATACCACCAGAAATACCAATAACAAAACCATTAATTCCTGCGTTTACGGCGTAATCCTTTAACCAGTTTACTATATAATCAACAACTTTTTCTGTTTGCATATCAAGGGAAATTAAATATGAGAATACTACCTTTGTACACAAAAATAACCTATACTCTCAATTTATAAAAATTTATAGCGTTTAGTTTTACATGAAAAATTTGTTGTTATCGTTTTTTAGTTTGCTGTTTATTGTTTCATGTAAAAATGAAACTGAGGTTGAAAAAGCAATAGCGAAAATAAATATTGATATTTCGGTAGAGCGTTTCGATCAATTTTTTGGAAATGCTGAGATTGCTGATTTGCCCAAATTGAAACAAGCATATCCGTTTTTATTTCCAAAAAAATATAATGATACTTTCTGGATAGGTAAAATGAAAGATACCTTGCAGCAAGAATTGCTTCGAGAATCTAATAAGAAATATAAAAATTTTAGTAGTGTAGAAGCTGAAATAGAATCTTTATTTAGCCATTTAAAATTTTACTATCCTGAGTTTAATCCGCCTCGAGTGATTACAACAACCTCTACTATTGATTATAGAAATAAAGTGATTGTAACAGATACTATTGCCATTATTGCTATTGACAACTATTTAGGTAAAGACCATTATTTTTATGAAGGTATTCAAAAATTCATCCGAAGTACTTTTGAGGAAGAGCAAATAGTTGTTGATATGGCGGATGAATACGCTAGGCATTATATCTATCAGCCTCATCGAAAAACACTTTTAGATGAGATGATTTATTTTGGGAAACAACTTTACTTTAAAGATGTGATGTTACCTAGTAAAACAGAGGCACAACGCGTAGGCTATTCTGAGGCACAATTAGATTGGGCAAAAACAAATGAAGCCTATATTTGGCGCTATTTTATTGAAAGGGAGTTACTGTACAGTACCGATACCAAATTACCTAGCAGATTTATCAACCCAGCGCCTTTTAGTAAGTTTTATTTAGAACAGATTGATGCAAAATCCCCCGGAAGAATCGGGCAATATATGGGTTGGCAAATTGTAAAAGCTTACATGAAAAATAATGATGTGTCATTAAAAGACATGTTGCGAACCAAACCAGAAGATATTTTTAATAATTCGAAGTTTAAACCACGAAAATAATGGCTAATACTATAAAATCTAAAATTGAGTTGAATGTTGAATTGGATGAAAACCGAGTGCCAGAAAAACTGTTTTGGACCGCAGAAGATGGAGGTATAACCAATGCGGAAGCAAAAGCGATGATGCTCTCTGTTTGGGATGATAAGGCTAAAGAAATGTTGCGTATTGATTTATGGACAAAAGACATGCCTGTTGATGATATGAAAATATTTTTCCATCAAACATTAGTAGCTATGGCAAATACTTTTAATCGTGCGACTCAAGATGCAAAAATGACGGCAACCATGAAAGACTTTTGCGATTATTTTGCTGAAAAGCTAGAACTGAAAAAGTAGAATTATAACTTTTTTTGTTCTTCCATATCCTTTTGAAGATGATCTAAATATAAAATACCATTGAGGTGGTCTATTTCATGCTGGAATATTACCGATGTAAAACCTACCACTGTTTCTGATTTGTGATTGCCTTCCATTGTATCGTATTCAATTTGAATCTCTTTTGAGCGACTGCTCAAAGTTTCACTTCTATCAGGGATAGATAAACAACCTTCACGTACAGTTTGAGTTTCTTCTGAATATATAGTGATTTTTGGATTGAGATATACTTCAAAAGGTAAGTTTTCTTTATCGAAACGTTGCACCCAAATAATATTCTTCAAAATACCAACTTGCGGTGCTGCAATACCCACACCTAGCGACATGCTATCTCTTACTGTCGCGTACAAGCGTTTTACAAAATTTTGAAGTACCGTGTTTTTTGGATTTGGTTTGACATAGCTACTTTGTTTCCTTAATAATAAAGAATCGCTTTTACGTGTAATTTTATAAACACGCATTGGCGTTATGCTATCGGCCCTCATAATTAGTGCTGTTTCTTCAGAAGAAAATAAATTGTCTTTAAGGCCTTTTGCGCTTGAACAAGCTAAAATTAAAAAGGAGATTATTAATATAAAAGTAGTTTTCTTCATAAAAACGGCATGCGAATTAAAATAAAAACAAGCAGGTGATTAAATAGTCTTAGTAGCTACCACTCGTTAATACGGTTTGAATCTAATTTAATAAAAATAAATAGTAAAATGGTAAATGCCCACAATCCTGACCCACCATAGCTAAACATAGGTAGAGGAATACCAATAGTAGGAATTAAACCCATTACCATACCAATATTTATCATAAAATGAAAGAATATAATGGAAGCGACGCCATAACCGTAAACACGACTAAATTGCGATTTCTGAAGTTCGGCCAGGTGTAACACACGAAGTAACAATAGTACAAATAGAATAACTACTAGGGTACTGCCTAAAAAGCCCCATTCTTCACCAACAGTACTAAAAATATAGTCGGTATGCTGTTCTGGAACAAATTTACCAGTAGTACGTGTGCCTTCCATAAACCCTTTTCCTGTAAAGCCTCCAGAACTAATAGCTTTTTCAGATTCATTCAAATTATAAGCAAATGTACGTTTCATCTCCTCAAGCTTTTGAGGGTCTTTTTCTAAACGTAACCATAAACTAATGCGGTCTTGCTGATGAGGTTTTAAAATACTATTATAAAAAAACTGAACCCCAAAACTTAAAGCGGTACTCATGCCAATAATAAAGATACTGCGTAAAACTGAGATTTTAGTTTTATTTAATAGGCGAAATACAATTAAAATTAAGGTAGCGACAATGGTTGTAATAATCGCCCCAAATTTAAGTGCTAAAATGGAAAGTAACACTACTACAATACCGATGGTAAGGTAAACTTTTGGTAAGCCTTCCCGGTATAGTACAAAGAAGAAAGCACCATATACAACTGTGCTTCCTGTGTCATTTTGTAATAAGACCAAAACAGCAGGAATTAATATTATTGCAAAAGTTCTTAATTGGTCTTTTAGATTTTTTATATCTGTATTTAAATCGCTAATGTATTTGGCAACAGCTAGAGCAGTAGCAGCTTTTGCAAATTCACTTGGTTGGATTGTAAAACTACCAATGGCATACCAAGATGTTGCACCGTTAACATTTTTACCGAAAATGAATAAGCCTAAAAGCGATAGCATTGAAAATATGTAGATAATACTAGAAAACCGCTCATAAAATTTCGCGTCTAGTGCTAAGAGTAATACTATAAGTACTACAGTTAAAAATATAAATATAAGTTGTTTGCCAAAGGGCTGGGAAAAATCGAAATAACTAATGTCTGTACCAGTATGGGATGCTGATAAAATATTAAGCCAACCAAAACCAACTAAAAGAAAAAACAGAATAATGGTTATCCAGTCAAATTTAAAATACTTATTTGTTTCCCTAACCATTATTGGTTGTAGTTTTAAGTTTATTTAGTTTTTGCTTTAGTCTACTATACTCTTGTTCTTCCACTAATTGAAGTTGGGTTTTGCCATTGATATTAAAAGGTTTGCCAGAATAAGGCTTAGCATACTCATTTTCAAGCGAATGTTTTAGAAGCCATTCTTCTAAATCAGTTCTAGTAATATAGCCTTTAATATGTTTTTCAATCATTAGGCTGGCAACTTTTCCAGCGAATCTGCTGCCCCAATATCCATTTTCAACAAAAACAGCAATAGCAATTTTTGGATTGTCTTTCGGCGCGAACGCTAAAAAAATAGAATGGTCGGTAAGTTGCGTTTTTAAACTATCTATAATGGCGAAATTTTCAACAGTACCTGTTTTTCCGCATATATCTATATTTTTTATTTGAAGAGACTTTGCAGTTCCATTTGTATAAACTTTATGCATGCCTTCTATTACAGGTTCAAAATGCTGCTTGTCAATAGTGGTGTATTTTGGTTTCGTAAAGTTATCAGGTAATGTTTCACCTTCAATATTTTTAATAACGTGTGGCGTATGATAGTAACCCCTGTTGGCAATTGCGGCAGCCATATTAGCCAATTGAATTGGTGTTGTGGCTACTTCACCCTGACCGATAGCGTTAGAAATGGTATAGGTAGAATAGAATGTTTTTGGATAAATTCGTTTGTAGTAATCTCTATCTGGTATTCTGCCTTTTTGCCCAACGTGCAAATCATTATTTAAAAAATTGCCCAACCCGAAACTTTGCGCGTGTTTACTCCAAGTGTCAATGCCTTCTGATGCACTTCCAGTTTTGTCTAAAATACGCCTATAAGTTGTTGCAAAATATGCATTACACGATTCTTGTATGCCAGTAATCATATCGTTGCGCCTACCTCTATAGCAGTGGCATTTCATAAACCTGTTCCCGTATTTGTACCCTGTATAACAGGTAATTTTTTCTTCAGGGGATATCACATCCTCTTGTAAAGCGATTAAGGCATTCATTAATTTAAAAGGGGACCCAGGTTCATAAACGCCTTGTAAGCTCCTGTTAAATAGAGGTTTTGCAATAGAATCATTATAAAGTTTTGTAAAGTTTTTTGAGCGTTCTCTGCCTACCAAAATATTTGGGTCGTAGGTGGGGGCAGCAACCATAGCCAAAATTTCACCAGTTGAAGGCTCAATTGCAATAACGCCTCCACGTTTGTTCTCCATTAATAGTTCGCCATACGCCTGTAAGTCTGCATCAATAGTTATGGTAATATCCTTTCCTTGCTCTGGGATAGTATCAAATTTTCCATCCTTGTAAGGGCCAATATCTCTATTAAATCTATCTTTTTGAATGAACTTGATACCTTTTACACCACGTAAGGTTTCTTCATAGGATGCTTCAACACCTTGTTTTCCTTTTAAATCACCCATTTGGTAATAAGGGTCTCTTTTAATATCACGATTATTAACCTCGCCAATATCTCCCAAAACATTGGCGCCGATTGTAGTTTCATATTTCCGTAACGGTCTCTTTTGGATATAGAAACCTTCGAACTTCCTCATTTTTTCCTGTAAAACAGCATAGTCTTCTTTAGAAAGTTGAGGTAAAAATGGAGATGCTAATCTTGGAGAGTGTCTTCTAGCGCGATCTAATTTTTTATCGTAGGTTTCACGGGATATTTTTAAGAGCGCACAAAACTCATCTACATCAAATTCACCAACCTCTCGTGGAATTACCATAACATCATAAGAGGGTTGGTTACCAACTAAAAGCTTCCCATTTCTATCGTATATAAAACCGCGTTTTGGGTAATCCCAAACCTCTCTTATGGCATTGTCTTCATATAAATTGTTAGAACCACCCTTGTAAATTTGAAGGTAAAATAACCTACCTATAAAGGTAACACCACATAAAAGAACCAATAAAAAGAGTAAAAGTTGCCTCATTAAGATTTTCGACTAAAAATGATTGATAACAATGTAATCATTAAAATAGTAAATATACCTGAGAATAACGTTTTTTGAAACACAATTAGTATTCTAGAAAAGCTAAAAATTTCTAAAGAAAATAAAATGGTAAGATGTAATAAAGTTAGCAACGAAATATAAACGAGTCTAGCACCAAATTCGGTATTATTGAATTTTACATTGTTGTGTTCATACATGGTGCCGAACGCAAATTTCAGGAATACGGGTCTTGCATAGGCAATAAATACGGAGGCCGCTGCATGTATACCACCAGAATCTGAAAGCATATCAACTGTGAGACCTATTAAAAAACTTAAAAAAATGAACAGAATTCTATTATTTTTTATGGGGAAGAAAAGAATAAATATGATATATACATACGGATTGATATAACCTAAAAAGTTAACGTGGTTAAAAAGTATTACCTGAAACAACACAAGTAAAATAAACCGAATACTATGTCCTGTTATAATACTATTCATTTGTGCTTTCTAAAAGGGTTTCAATTTCTTTCTTATCCGTATTTTCTATAATGTACACATGCTCAAGATTCGTCATATCATTAAATAACTTCACATTTATTTCATGAAAATTTTCACTGGCATCCAATTTTGAATTTATTACTGTTCCAATAGGGATTCCCTTAGGAAATATTGAGGAACGACCAGATGTGATTATAGTATCTCCTACCTTAACAGGAGCAATTTTCTCAACATCCGTTAATTGAATAATGTTAGGTGAAATACCATTCCATGTGAGCGAGCCAAAATGATTTGTTTTTTTTAGTTGCGCACTAATTTTACTCTTAGTATTTAAAATTGAAATTACTGTAGCGTAATTGCCAGAAACAGCATCTACAATACCAACAATTCCCAACGGAGACCTTACACCAAAGTCTTGCTTTATGCTGTCGTTTAGACCTTTATTAATCAGCAAAAAATTGTTCGATAGGTTGTAACTGTTTCGAATTACATTGGCGGAGAGGTATTTGTACTTTAGTTTTAAAGTACTATCCACTGCTATATGGCTTGTGTCTATTTGTTGATTTGTTAACAGCTGATTTAAACGACTATTTTCTTCGGAAAGCTTTTGGTTTTGGGATTTTAAGTCAAAATAAGCACTTACATTGTTAATCGAATTATAAACACCTCCACTTAGAAAATTAGCAGAATTAATAAACTTACTTTTATGATACGAATGTGATTGAATAGTGAAAACCAAAGCGATACCAAAGAGCAACAAGAACAACAAAAAGTTTTTGTTCCTTATTATAAAATTAATAATCTGTTGCATGTGTTACCCCTGTTGGTGTCCTATTTTATCAATACACTTTTGTATTTAGGTAAGTTTTTAAGAGTGATGCCTGTACCTCTAACAACTGCGCGTAAAGGGTCTTCAGCAATATAAACTGGTAAGTCTGTTTTTTGAGATAAACGTTTGTCCAAACCTCGTAGCATAGAGCCACCACCAGCTAAATAAATTCCTGTATTGTAAATGTCGGCAGCCAATTCTGGAGGTGTTTGCCCCAAGGTTTCCATAACGGCATCTTCAATACGTAAAATAGATTTATCAAGTGCTTTAGCAATTTCCCTAAAAGAAATAGACACCTGTTTTGGCTTTCCTGTTAACAAATCACGTCCTTGAACGCTCATGTCTTCAGGTGGTAATTCTAAATCTTCGGTAGCAGCACCAATTTGTATTTTTATTTTTTCAGCAGTACGTTCACCAACATACAGGTTGTGCTGGGTGCGCATGTAGTACACAATATCATTTGTAAACACATCACCTGCAATCTTTACAGATTTATCACAAACAATACCACCCAGTGCAATAACTGCAATTTCGGTAGTACCGCCACCTATATCCACCACCATGTTTCCTTTGGGCTGCATAATATCTACACCAATACCAATTGCAGCAGCCATTGGTTCGTGAATTAAATATACATCTTTACCGTTCACCCGTTCTGCACTTTCTTTTACAGCTCGCATTTCAACCTCGGTAATTCCAGAAGGAATACAAATTACCATTCTTAATGCTGGCGTAAAAAATTTCTTTTTTAACGCAGGTATGTTCTTAATGAACATACTTATCATTTGCTCAGAAGCATCAAAATCGGCAATTACCCCGTCTTTTAAAGGGCGAATGGTTTTTATGTTCTCATGGGTTTTTCCTTGCATCAAACTGGCTTCTTGTCCAACAGCAATAATTTTACCTGAAACGCGGTCGCGAGCCACAATTGAAGGGGCATCTACAACAACCTTGTCATTATGTATAATTAAAGTATTTGCTGTGCCTAAATCTATTGCAATATCTTCAGTTAAGAAGTCAAAAAATCCCATGCGCTGTTATTAATTTTTATTGGTTAAAAAAGGAATCCCGTAAATGTAATAAAACTTCATAAATATACGAGAGATAATAAGCTCCAAAATTTTATTAAACCAATGTAATTTAGTTTTATACGTTTTTAATCGGTAAATAGATTTTTTAATTTTTAAAATGCAGATTAATGTTTGAAATGGCGCGTGCCAGTCATCACCATTGCTATTTCATTAGCATTACAATAATCGATACTCAATTGGTCCTTAATTGAACCGCCCGGTTGAATCACAGCAGTAATTCCAGCCTTATCCGCAATCTCAACACAATCAGGAAATGGGAAAAATGCATCACTCGCCATAACCGCATCGTTTAAATCAAAGTTGAACGTTCCGGCTTTGTGTATAGCTTGTTGCAATGCATCAACACGACTGGTTTGCCCAGTGCCACTTGCACATAGTTGTTTGTTTTTAGCTAAAACAATAGTGTTAGATTTGGTGTGTTTGCAGATTTTTGAAGCAAATAATAAATCTTCAACCTGTGCAGCAGTTGGAGCAATGTTGGTTACTGTTTTTAAATCTTCAGCTGTATCAGTAATGCTATTTCTGTCCTGAACTAAAACCCCATTTAAACAACTTCTTACGTTGGTTTTTGGCATGTCGATATCATGAATCTGTAATAAAATACGGTTTTTCTTGCCTTTTAGAATGTTTAGCGCTTCAGCAGAAAAAGAAGGCGCAATTACAACTTCACAGAATAACTTGTGAATTTCCTCAGCAGTAGCAACATCAATTTCAGCGTTGCTAATTAAAACCCCACCAAAAGCAGAAACAGGATCGCCTGCTAAGGCATCAACATAGGCTTGATGTAGCGTGTCGCGTTGCGCTAATCCGCAGGCATTGTTGTGTTTTAAAATAGCGAATGTTGGTGCATCATTTTTAAACTCTAACATTAAGTTTACCGCAGCATCAACATCTAAAAGGTTGTTGTAACTCAATTCTTTGCCATGGAGTTTTGTAAAAAGCGCATCAAAATCCCCAAAGAAAAATCCTTTTTGGTGAGGGTTTTCGCCATAACGCAATACTTTCCCTTTGGTTTCGCTTAGTTTTAAAACGGTTTCTTCATTGTTTTGATTGAAGTAATTAAAAATAGCAGTATCGTAATGCGAAGACACATTAAAGGCCTTTGCAGCAAAACGCTTTCTGTCTTCTTCTGAAACAGTACCGTTATTTGTTGAGATTAACTCCAGGAATTCAGCATAATCGTCAACAGAAGATACACAAATTACATCTGCATAATTTTTTGCTGCAGCACGAATTAAAGAAATGCCGCCGATATCAATTTTTTCAATAATATCTTGATTGCTTGCACCTGAGGCCACGGTTTTTTCAAACGGATATAAATCTACAATTACAACATCAATTTGTGGAATATTGTATTCTTCTAACTCAGCAACATCACCATCGTGGTTTTGCCTATTTAAAATACCACCAAAAACTTTGGGATGCAACGTTTTTACCCGACCACCCAAAATGGAAGGGTAAGAGGTAACATCCTCAACAGGAACAACATTTATGCCCAAGTCATTTATAAATTTTTCAGTACCGCCAGTCGAGTAAATGGTTACGCCTTGTTGATCTAGTTCTTTTACAATTGGTGCTAAACCGTCTTTACTAAATACTGAGATTAATGCAGATTTGATGGTTTTTTCGTTGCTCATGTTTACGTGTTTGAGTTTTCGGTTTTGGTTTATAAAAAAGGTGCCGTTTTCGGCGTTTGAAACTAATTTACCATTAAAACGCAAAAGTAGCTATTTCCTATAGAAATTCAATTCAGAATTATCTAAAAAGGAGGGCGTTTTTTTAACGAAAACCATAAGTTGTTAACAGGACTAAAAATTTAAAAATTTTATTCCAAAATTCTGGTAAGTTGTTTTTTCTTTTAGAATGTAGTTTATGGATTTCTATGAAAGCATTTCAGAGACATTCTCGCATACAAACTCCAAAAATCGCTCGTCTGCTTCAGTAAAAGGATCAGGAGTATTAGAATCAATATCAATTTGTCCAATATTTTCACCATTCACAAAAATAGGAATCACTATTTCCGATTTCACAGAAATACTACAAGCGATATAATTGTCCTGCGCTGCAACATCAGGTACCACATAGTTTTTGTTACTAACGGCTACTTGTCCGCAAATACCCTTTCCGAAAGGAATTATGGTATGGTCGGTTGGTGCACCAACATATGGGCCTAAAAGTAATTCTTCCTTATTGCCATTTCTAAAGTAAAACCCAACCCAATTGTAATGCTCAATATGTTTTTCTAGTAATTTGCAAATACTCAAAAGGCGTTCATCAAGGGTTTTATCTTGATTTGCTACAACGTTAGATACTTCGGGTTTTAAGGTTTCAAAAGTCATATCTTCATAAAGTTTTGGCAAAAGTATTTAAAAAGGTGTAATTTCGAAATTCATTTTGAGAATAGTTGAAGGCACTTATTATAAAATACAAATCGGTTATAAAATTTATCCTTACATTTTTATTGGTGTATATTATTTTAACCGTTTGTTATAAGTTTTATTTACAATTTTCTGATGGTTCCATGTATTATCCAGATTACTTAACCAACTTGGTAGCCAGACAAAGCGAGGCGGTTTTAGATACATTAGGTTATGATGCCAAAGTATTACCACATCCCAAAGAAGCTTCTATAAAACTGTTGGTTAACGACAGGTATTTAGCGCGGATTATAGAGGGTTGTAATGCTGTAAGTGTTATTATTTTGTTTCTGTCTTTTATCGTAGCATTTTCAGGAAATTTAAAAACAACGTTTTTCTATATTCTCTCTGGAAGCGTTTTGGTTTATGCTGTAAACCTTATTAGAATCGTACTTTTGGCTATGGGCTTATACCATTATCCAGAATACGAGGATGTATTGCATACCGTTGTGTTTCCAGCAATTATTTATGGTATGGTATTTTTACTTTGGGTGTTTTGGGTAAATAGATTTTCTAAATTAAAACAAAAACATGTCTAAACCTATAACATACATATTGCTTGTAGTGTTATTTGGGCTATTGATTTTGATACGCTTTTTCGAAGATACCTTGTTTTACGATCCTTATTTGACGTTTTTTCAGAATGATTATTTGTATTTAGATAGTCCCAGACGAGAGGTTGTTAAGTTAGTAGGTTTTACAGCATTACGTTATGCTTTAAATAGTGCAATTTCTTTAGGGATTTTATATGTTGTATTTAAAGAAGTAAGTATCATTAAGTTTTCTGCTATGGTCTATGGGATTGCATTTATTATTTTGATGTTACTTTTTTTATACTTTATAACCAACCCAAAACAGGAGGAGTATTATTTGTTCTTTAATATCCGTAGGTTTTTAATTCAGCCATTGCTTTTAATCTTATTGTTACCAGCATTTTATTATCATAAAATCACGAAGTGAGTGTTAATGGTTTGATAAAGTTAAACCCAAGTGTCTCGTTTTTTGTAATTTTGCAAAGTGATGCAGCAACTATTACATAAAGTATTTTCTGTGAGTATGGCACTTTTGGTGTTGTTCTCAACGGTATCCTTTACTGTTGAAAAACACTACTGCGGTGAAACCCTAGTAGATGTTTCTTTATTTACAGAAGCTGAAAAATGCGGCATGGACTCGATGGAAATGGTGCAAAAGAAAAACTGCTGTAAGGATGAGGTAGATGTAGTAGAAGGACAGGATGAATTAAAAAGTCCTTCTTTTGAAGATTTAGATATAGAACAGCAACAGTTCTTGGTAGCTTTTATACAGTCCTACATCCATGGTTTTGAAAGTTTGCCTAAACCAATAATTCCTCACAAAGATTATTCCCCTCCTAATTTGGTTTACGATATTCAGGTGCTAGACCAAGTATTCTTGATTTGATTTTATAAAGTTTTGTCATTCTGAACGTTTTCAGAAGCTATTATTTATTCAAAATTTTATAAATTAAAAAAATATCATGAAACATACATATACAGTTACAGGCATGACCTGTAACGGATGCAAAGCTTCTGTGGAAGATGCTTTGAATGCACTTCCAGAAGTATCACATGCTTCGGTTAACTTAGAAACATCTGAGGCAACCATTGAAATGTCTGAACACATTTCAATCAACATATTACAAAATACGCTTTCTGATAAATACAGCATTTCAGAGAAGAATATTTTCAATAACGCTTCAGAAGTTAGGGTTGAAGATAAAAGCGATTTACAACAGCTGTTTCCATTGTTTTTAATATTTGGCTACATTACTATAGCCTCTATTTTATTAAATATAAAACCGTGGGACGGCAATGGTTTTATGCTCGATTTTATGGGCTTGTTTTATATTGTCTTCAGTTTTTTAAAGTTATTGGATTTAAAAGGATTCCCAGAATCTTTTAGAATGTACGATCCACTAGCTAAAGTTGTGCCCGTTTATGGATGGATTTATCCGTTTATTGAAGTGGTGCTCGGTCTTTTATTTTTAATGCGAATAGAAATTCCAATTGCTTTGGCAGTAACCCTTGTGATTCTAGGGATTACCACTATAGGCGTCACTAAAACGCTGATAGATAAAAAATCCATCCAATGTGCCTGTTTGGGAACTGCTTTAAAACTCCCCATGACCAAAGCAACTTTTATTGAAAACAGTATTATGATTGTGATGGCAATTATTATGCTAATTAACTTATACAAATAAATATCACTTCGAGTGATGCTGTTTTTTGCGGAATTGTGTCAAAAACCTAAAAGGTTTTCGATATAATTTTTCAAAGCAAGAAATGACTCGACCAGATAATAGACATACCATGAAACAATTTATAGTTTTAATTTTACTACTGCCTTTATTCGGATTTTCACAAGAGAAAATATCTGGAAAAATAATGGAAGCAAATAATACAACAAAAGATATTGGTTTAGCAGGAGCGAATGTGTACTGGCTAAATACCGAAGTTGGAACCGTTACTGATATCGACGGAACGTTTACTATTCCTTATACTGAAGAATTTAAAAAATTGATAGTAAGTTATGTAGGGTACAAAACTGATACGATAACGATTAATGCGCCAAAATTTATACGTCATTATCTAAAATCTAATGATGATTTAGATGAGGTTATAATAACTTCAAGAAAGCAAACCACCGCAAAGTCTTATTTAGCATCTCAAAATATTATAACAGTAAGCAGTGATGAATTGCTGAAAGCGGCTTGTTGTAACCTTTCAGAAAGTTTTGAGACCAACCCGTCTATAGACGTAAATTTCGCTGATGCTATTTCAGGAACGCGACAAATTAAAATGTTAGGTTTAACAAGTCCGTACATATTAATTTCAACTGAAAATATTCCATCCATTCGAGGAGCGTCGCAGGCATATGGGCTGAGTTTTATTCCAGGAACTTGGGTAGAAAGTATTCAAATAACCAAAGGTGCAGGGAGTGTTGTTAACGGTTTTGAAAGTATTGCGGGACAAATCAATACAGAATTGGTAAAACCTTCAACAGACGATAAACTATTTGTAAGCCTATACGCTGCTACGAGTGAGCGGTTAGAGCTTAATACACATATTAATACCAAAGTAAGTGATAGATGGCATACAGGTTTGTACATACACGGTAACACGCAAAACAGGAAGTATGATGTAAACGATGATGGTTTTTTAGATATGCCTTTGTTTAATCAAATCAATCTCATGAACCGTTGGCAATACATCGATACTCAAAAAGGTTTTGTAAGTTTTATTAATTTGAAATTTTTAAATGATGAAAAACAAACAGGAGAATTAAATTTTAATCCTGACACCGATAGACTAACTATGAATAGTTGGGGGAGCGAAATTGATACCAAACGTTATGAAGTTTTTGCAAAATTCGGTTATGTAAATCCAGAAGTGCCATGGCAAAGTTTTGGTGTGCAAACAGCTTTTAGTAGCCATAAACAAGAGTCTTATTTTGGGCTAAACACTTATGATATGACCCATAATAGTTTGTACACTAATGCTATTTACAATTCTATAATTAGCGACTCGCGCCACAAAATTAAAACAGGAGTTAGCTACACTTACGACCATTACAATGAGTTTGTGAATACTACAGATTATAAAAGAACCGAAAACGCTGTTGGTGCTTTTTTTGAGTATAGCCACGATAATTTAGAATTGTTTAATATCACTGCAGGTTTACGTGTAGATTACCATAATTTATTGGGAACTTTTATTACGCCTCGCCTACATGTGCGTTATTCGCCTTGGAGTAAATCTGCTTTTAGGGCCTCCTTTGGAAGAGGAAAGAGAAGTGCTAATATTTTTGCAGAGAATCAACAGCTATTTTCTACGTCAAGACAAATTAATGTGTTGAATTCAGGTGGAAATATCTATGGCTTAGACCCTGAAATTGCATGGAATTATGGGGTGTCTTATCTCCAAGGGTTTAATCTTTTTGGACGAAAAGCAGATATCACTTTAGATTATTATAAGACCAATTTCAAGAATCAAGTAGTTGTTGATTGGGAAAATCCTCAAGAAATTAATTTTTATAATCTTGATGGAAAGAGTTTTGCAAATAGTTTCCAAGCGGAATTAAATTATAATCCTTTTGAAGGCGTTGACCTGCGAATGGCATATAAATTTTATGATGTGCAAACTGATTATACTTCCGGGCGCTTAGAAAGGCCATTAACGCCAAAGCACAGGATATTCGCTAATGCAGGATATGAAACTAAGCAAAAGGAAAACGGTGCACAATGGAAGTTTGATGCCACGTACAATTGGTTGAGCGACCAGCGGTACGCCTCAACAGTTACTAATCCATCGCAGTTTCAATTGCCAGAGCGTACACCGACCATAGCAACTTTAAATGCGCAAATCACTAAAGTGTTTTCTCCGAAATTTGAAGTATATTTAGGTGGTGAAAATATTACCAATGTTAGACAGCCGAACCCAATTCTCGGGTCGGAAGATCCGTTTGGTGCGAATTTTGATTCTACCTTTGTATATGGTCCTATTTTTGGAAGTATGTATTATGCAGGCTTACGCTATAGTATAAAATAAATCAACGTCGTCATGCTGAAGTTATTTAAGCATTTCATAATTTAAAAGAAGTAACAATCAAGATGTCGCGCTCTACGCAATCAAAGCATCTTAAAAAAATAAAGAACATGAAAAATATAGTAATAATAGTATTAATGCTAATCGGCACAACAACCTTTGCCCAAAATAAAAACGCTAAAGCTTCTATGGAAGTTGATGGTATTTGTGGCATGTGTAAAGCACGAATAGAAAAAGCATGCTTAAATACCAAAGGGGTAAAATGGGCCGACTGGAATATAGATACGCACGAGTTGAAATTAATTTTTGATGAACGTAAAACAGACTTAAATACTATAGAACATGAAGTTTTAGCTGCCGGCCATGATACAAAAAACGCCAAAGCTACCGACGAGGCTTATGCTAAAGTGCATGGGTGTTGTAAGTATCGAGATGAAGAGGTGAAAGGCGCGCACGACCAAAAGGATAAATCTTAATTTAGTGTTCTAAGCAAATAATGCCCAAAACCGAATACCGTATTTATGTTATAGAATTAAAAAAACGTGTTTTTACAGAAAACACCAAGTTTCGATTGGCTAATCCGCAGTTTAATGGTGTGCTAGAATGTTTGTATGTTGGTATGACAAGTAAAACACCTAAAGAGCGATTCTTACAACATAAAACTGGTCATACAAATAAAAAGGGCTATAAAATAGCTTCTAATATTGTTGAAAAATATGGTTCGTATCTAAGGCCTAGTTTGTACAATCATATAGCTCCTATGGTATCAAGACAAGAAGCTCTAAAAATGGAACAAATTTTAGCTTTGGAATTAAGAAGAAAAGGTTACGCGGTTTGGTATAATTAACTAAAAACTTTGAATATGATAACAACACCGGAACATAATGAGCGCATAAGAACAATGAAGTTCTTTTCAGTCTATCCCCACTATGTAACAAAAGTGGAGAAAAAGGGAAGAACTAAAGAAGAGTTGCATAAGGTAATTGAATGGTTAACTGGTTTTGATGAGAACAAAATCCAAGAGCTAATAGGCCGAAACGTAAATTTTGAAGAATTTTTTGATGAGGCCGAAATCAACCCTAATGCTGAATTAATTAAAGGCGTTATTTGTGGCTATCGCATTGAAGAAATTGATAACGAATTAACAAAAAAATGCCGTTACTTAGATAAGTTGGTTGATGAATTGGCTAAAGGAAGAAAAATGGAAAAGATTTTGCGAGCAGGTTGAATTTAAATACTAACTCTTCTTGTTTCTTTCCTGTTTTTTGCCTCCATTTAATTTATATGTATAGCTTAAAATAACGTAACGCCCTAAACTTTCAGTTGTAGTTTCTTCAAAATAGTTTACGGTACTTCGGCGAAAAATATCCACATTTTTATCTAAAATATCAATTAATAATATTTTTAGAATATTATTTCTTGAAAAAGAATATGATAATGCAGCATTCCATATAGGTAATTCTTGATTACTGTTAAACCGATTATCTTTAAAAATAAAATAATCTAATTGTGTACTCAGATTTAGTTGTGCAGTTATATCAAAATCAAATGCTGCAAAATATTGCTGGCGAGAAAATTGCCGGTCTAGGTCATCAACTAAGGAAAAAGCTGTGTTATTGACATTGATTGAGGCGCCAGTTTTTATGTCAAAATTACTTTTATTGGAATTTTCAAATGTAAGACTAAACAAATAATCTTCTGAAGTTACATCGTTCAATTCTAAATTCACTACAGCATTGCTTGTTGCGTATGTATTTACATTTTTTAGAGTATAACGAATTCCTAATTTTTTTATTTTTTTACTAAAACTTACTGTAGTATTAAGACGTTTTGTATTTTTAACGTTATCATAAGTTCTGTTTCGTACAAAATCCTCGTCAATCACAACATTAGAAACAATAGCATCTCTTACATACTGAAACTCAATTTTTGAATAAAAATTTAAAGAAGATTTAAAGCTATTTATAACAGTATTTAAAGCGAATATGTCCGTTTTTTCCGTTTTCAAATCTGGATTTCCTTTTCTTATAAAAAAGGGATTTAAATTATTAACTACTGTAGTAATCTGTTGAGACCTCGGGCTTCTTATTTGCCTCCTGTAGGCAAATCTATGTTTTATGCCACGCTTAGGTTTGTATTGAATAGTAGCCAAAGGGTTAAAGTAAAATTGAGTTTTACGTATGGGTAATTCTCCCTCGGCGCCAAAAATTCTATTTAATTCTTCTAATTCGGTACCATAAGATAAAAACCACTTGTCCTTACTGTAGTTGTGTAAAATTCTAGTTTGAAAGCGTCTTTCAGTATTTTCGAATTTAAAGTTGAAAATTTCTTCATCGTTATTGTCAATGTTATTTCTTAATTGAAATGCATTCTCAACATCATTTAAATTACGTACCATACCTCTTATTTTCAAATAATTATTTGCCCAAAGAGGTTCAGAATAATTAACATGGTATGTAAGTTGAGTGTTTTCGGTGTCTTCATCTCTATATGTAAAACGTTCAGTTTGTCTTTCGTCAGGCTGCCCTATATTTCGAGTTATAAGTGTGTTTTGGCTATTGTCTAAAATTCTATTATTAAATCTAACGTTAACCCCAACATTAAAATTTCTGCCTCTTTTTTGTAGCCGTTTATAGAAATTCGCTGAAATATTTGCGCGGTGTCTCTCGTTATTAGTTTCTAGATCTAAAGTGTTGGTAGTTATAAGTTTGTCCATGTCGTTTATAAAACTACCCTGTCTGTCTAGCAAATTTTTTCGATCGTCTGAATTAATGGAACCTGTTATTCTTATCGTGTGCGTTTTATGCGATTTGTCTTCATAGTTAAAATTGAAATTATGGTTGCTTGTGGTGTTATCGAAATTATTATCAGAATTAAAATTGAAGTTATTTCTACTAGCAAAATTAATACGGTTAACTAGTGATAGTCCTTTGTTATTAAGATAATTATAAAAATAGTCTGTATTTAACGATTGCTTTTTTTTGAATTCATGACCAACATGAATTCCAGTAACTCCAGTAGTTAAAAATCCACTTAAACTTCTATTGTTTTCAAAACTGTTTACTTCATCGTCTGAGTCGTCGCCAATACCGTTAGCGTTTTCTAAAAATCCCTTAATGTTAGAGCCTGTAACATTTATATTGTTGAATTTCCCAACAACCGATATTTGGGTTTTAGAATTAAAGCGGTTATAGTTTAGATTGCTAAAATAGCGACTGTCTAAACCAGAGCCTATCGAGAATTTGCCAAAACCCTGATTTTTTCTATTTTTTTTAAGTGAAAAGTTGATGATTACTTGTTTGTTTCCGTCGTCAACACCTGTCAATTCTGCTTCATCACTTTTTTTGTCAATAACTTCAACTTTAGAGATAGCGTCGGCTGATAAATTTTTTAGTACAATGGCAGGGTCACCTCCAAAAAATTCCTTACCATCTACAAATATTCTAGTAACTTGTTCACCTTGCGCTATAACTTTTCCATCCGAATCAATTTCTACATTGGGTAGTTTTTCAAGAAGAGATTCCAAGGTGTCATCGGAGTTCACTTTAAACGAACTTGCATTATATGCTACTGTGTCCTGTTTAATTTGGATGGGGATAACAGCAGAAATCATTATCTCGTCCAGAGCGTTTATATCATCTTTTAATATTATCGATTTTAAGTCAATGATTTCTCCTTCCAGTTTAATGGTTCTGTAGAATTGTTTGAATCCCATTGAAGAAGCTTGAAACACAACCGTAGTTTGTTTAGGTTCTATAATTCTAAAAAAACCTTTATCGTCCGTAATCGTATAATTGACCAAAGTAGAGTCTTTAGGATTTAAAAGTGCTACTGAAGCAAATTCAATAGGCAGTTTTTCAGTATTAATTAGAATTCCAATAATTTCAGTCTGACAAAAAGTATAATTTATGGTGCAGACAAACATTATTAAAAAAAATAGCTTCCTGAGCATAAAAGGTTTGTAAGTTCTATTTAAGACTATTTTTTTATTGAAAAGTTTAATTGGAATCTAGTTCGAATTTAATTTGACTGAAATAATATTTATTAAGCTATTATAGCTCTTTATAACACGTTCGCTAGCTTGCTTTTTTTAACATTAAGTACCTGATCATACTTTGAATTTTTTTAATAATTGTGCGTTTTTAAACTATGAAATATTGATGAATAAAAAAACGCTTCCATAATTTGGAAGCGTTTTCAAATATTGATGTCTACTCTTATAATTAAGAGTGAGATATCATTAGTAATTCGCCATTACATCATTCCTGGCATTCCGCCACCGCCCATAGGAGGCATTGCAGGCGCATCTTCTTTAATGTCGATTAAAGCACACTCAGTAGTCAGAATCATACCAGCAACAGAAGCGGCATTTTCTAAAGCAATACGAGTTACTTTCTTAGGATCGATGATACCAGCTTTTAGCATGTCAACATATTCCTCAGATTTTGCATCGTAACCGAAGTCTTTTTTACCTTCTAAAACCTTATTGATTACAACAGAGCCTTCACCTCCTGCGTTTTCAACAATAGTTCTTAATGGCGATTCAATAGCTTTATTTACGATTTGTACACCAGTAGTTTCGTCTAAATTATCTGTAGTTAATTTAGCCAACACAGATTTAGCTCTAACTAATGCTACACCACCACCGGCAACAATGCCTTCTTCTACAGCTGCACGAGTAGCATGTAAAGCATCATCAACACGGTCTTTCTTTTCTTTCATTTCAACTTCAGAAGCAGCACCAACATACAATACTGCAACACCACCAGCCAATTTAGCTAAACGCTCTTGTAACTTCTCTTTGTCATAATCTGAAGTAGTCGTTTCAATCTGAGCTTTAATTTGGTTTACTCTAGCTTTAATGTCAGCAGCTTTACCAGAACCGTTAACAATTGTTGTATTGTCTTTATCTACAGTTACAGTTTCAGCAGTTCCTAACATGCTTAAATCTGCATTTTCCAAAGTAAATCCTCTTTCTTCAGAAATTACTGTCCCACCAGTTAAGATAGCAATATCTTCAAGCATTGCTTTACGTCTGTCGCCAAAACCAGGAGCTTTAACTGCAGCAATTTTTAAACCACCACGTAGTTTGTTAACAACTAAAGTAGCTAAGGCTTGTCCATCAACATCTTCAGCAATGATTAATAATGGACGACCAGATTGTGCCACAGGCTCCAGTATAGGTAGAATTTCTTGTAAGTTTGAAATTTTCTTATCGAATAATAAAATGTATGGATTTTCTAAATCAGCAATCATTTTATCTGCATCAGTAACAAAGTAAGGTGATAAATATCCTCTATCAAACTGCATACCTTCAACAACATCAACGTATGTTTCCATACCTTTTGCTTCTTCAACAGTAATAACACCTTCTTTACCAACTTTAGTAAAAGCTTGAGCAATTAATTCACCAATGGTATCATCATTGTTTGCTGAAATAGCTGCAACTTGTTTTATTTTTTCAGAAGAGTTACCAACTTGTTTTGATTGCTTTTCAAGATCAGCAGTAATTGCTTCAACAGCTTTATCAATGCCTCTTTTTAAATCCATTGGGTTAGCACCAGAAGCAACATTTTTTAAGCCTTCTTTTACGATGGCTTGTGCTAAGACTGTAGCTGTAGTAGTACCATCACCAGCCAAATCGTTGGTTTTAGAGGCTACTTCTTTTACCATTTGTGCGCCCATGTTTTCATGAGCATCGTCTAACTCTATTTCTTTAGCTACAGAAACACCATCTTTTGTTACCTGAGGTGCTCCAAAACTTTTGCTGATTATTACATTACGTCCTTTAGGTCCTAGGGTTACTTTTACTGCATTTGCTAATGCATCCACACCACGTTTTAAACCGTCGCGTGCTTCAATATCAAATTTTATGTTTTTTGCCATAATGAAAAATTTTGTTTAAAATTTTTAAATCTCAATATTCAAATACTAAATTCCAAAAAGGAATTTATAGTATTTTACGTTTGAGTGATTTTTGGAATTTAGTTTTTGTTTCTTTTGGAATTTGAAATTATACAATTGCTAAAATATCACTTTCACGCATGATTAAATAATCGTTGCCGTCTAGCTTTAATTCGGTGCCGGCGTATTTGCCATATAAAACGGTGTCGCCAACTTTAACCGTAATTGGTTCGTCTTTTGTGCCAGGTCCGGCAGCTACAACGGTTCCTTTTTGTGGTTTTTCCTTAGCGTTGTCTGGAATAATAATTCCTGATGCTGTTTTTGTCTCAGCGGCAGCAGGCTCAATAAGAACTCTGTCTGCTAATGGTTTAATGTTTACTCCCATTTTGTTTTATATTTTTATTATTTAGGTTATTAATTAATGCTTAGCATTAAGCTAAAAATGTGCCATGACAAGATAACTGACAAACTTGCAGAAATAGTGCTGTATTGTCTCAAGAAAAGTGCAAAATGTTAGGCGTAAAATAGCGCATTAATGATGTTTAGAATAAAAACTCGACACCTTGATTCATTTGTTTGCCAGTATAACTCTATTATCTGACATAAAAAAGCCAACTCAAATAAGTTGGCTCTTTTATATTTTCTTTTAATTGCTACATTAATTGCTTCCTGTAGAATCTGTTGCTGTAGTTCCGGTATCTACTGGTGCAGGCAATGCTGCAGGAGCTGTTGGTAAAGGCTGTGCAGTTTGAGCATCGGTATCTAATGCTTTCGAGTCTGTTGCGCCTTCATCTGTACCAATGGCAACATTAGATACTAAAATAAGTACCAAAAGTAAGGTTGCTAAAGTCCACGTGCTCTTGTCTAAAAAGTCTGTAGTCTTTTTTACGCCACCTAATTGCTGTGTGCCACCGCCACCAAAAGATGAAGATAATCCACCTCCTTTAGGATTCTGTACCATTATTACTACCACAAGTAAAAACGCTACAACTACGATAAGGATTAAAAATATTGTAAACGTACCCATTATTTCTTATTTATTATTTTCATGTAATTGTTCTATTGCCTTAATTTGGTTTGCAAAGAAACTACTTTTTTCTGGATATTTCAAACTTAAAATTTTATAAGATTGAATCGCTTTTTTATAGTTTTTTTGCTCTAGATAAATACGAGCTAAAGTCTCTGTCATTAAGGTTTCTGGTTGCCTTGTTCTAGCTTTTGCTAAATTTTCTTTTGGTGCAAACGACTTTACAGGTGTTATTTTAGGGTTTTCTGCAATAAACTTATCAATAATCTCGTTTTTAGATACTTTTTCAATATTAGATTTTGATACTTCTTGTTTAGGTTCTGAAGCTCTTTGTATAGGTTTTAAGCGTGTTAATTTTAGCCACTCATTAAAGGAGTGCGTCTCACGTTTATCAAATTGTAAAGGCTTGCCAAGATTTAAAATATCTTCGGCAGATGCTTCCTGAGTTTTTGTTTCCTCGGTTGCGTTTTCAATAACGTCAGATTCATCTAACTTAAAATGAATAGTTCTTACTTCTGAAGGGTCTTTTGGTTGAAAAAGCTGGGGGTCTAAAACACCAGTTGTGTCTTTTATTTGTTGTTTTAATTGGTCATCTACTTGCAGGCTCTTACTAACCGAAATATCATCTTCACTTACATTAATATCATTAAGGTAAATGGTATTTTGTTTAATGATTTTAGAAATTTCATTTTGAATAAAAACATCTGAAGTGATGAAGTCGAACAGAATACTTCTATCGGTAGTGTAAGCGGCCGTAATTTTTAAAGCTTGGTTATATGTAGTACTTTCTTGCTGTTTTAAGCCTTTAAGGTACAGCGCCCTTGCCGATTGAAAATAAGGGTGTTCTTGAATAATAGATTTCAATTCCTCAGTTTTTTGAGGTGTAATCTGTTGCGGGTTTTGCAATAAGGATGTGAAATCGTGACTATTCAAGGTGCTTACCATTTCGCCAAAGAGGCATTAAAAATATCTTGTGTTATACGTTCGAAAATTTCTTCTATCGCAGTATCTTTTACCGAACCTGATAATTGTGCTGAACCTTCGTAATCGTGGAAAAACGAAAACGTTTGTTCAAACTCTGCTTCAGGATCATTTTTGTCATAAAAGTGAACCTTTACCGAAATGGTTAAACGGTTTTGCGCGGCAGTAAAAGTATTGCCTTGCGTTGATGACGTTGTTGGAGATATACGATACTCTGTAATCTCCCCTTCATATACTATATCGCCATTGGAGTTTACATTATTTAAATTGGTTTGATTTTCCAAAATGGCAATCATTGTATTTCTGAAGGTAAGCTCCAAGCCAGGTTCTACCAGAAGGGAATTATTTTCAAAACGATTTACCTGAAAGGTTTTAGTGTCTGGCGAGATAGATGCTCCGGTAAACGAATAAAATCCGCAGCTTGACATTGAAACGAAAAGGGTTAAAACGAATATGTGTTTTATGTGTTTCATTTAATTTTTAACGAGCAATTCTTAATTATGTTGCGAACTGGAAATTGATTTAAAGATCGTATTGTTTTATTTTCCTGTAAAGTGTACGTTCGCTAATACCTAATTCGGCAGCAGCTAATTTACGCTTTCCATTGTGGCGTTCTAATGATTTTTTTATCAATTCCAACTCTTTGTCCTGTAAAGATAAGGTTTCTTCTTCTTCAATTTCTTCAGCAAAGTGATATTTGTCGTTTGTTGAAGGTTCATTTACATGTTCTGGTATAGACAGTACTTCTGGGTTTTCTACCACGCTTTCTTCTTCAAACGAAAAATCATCTTCTACGGTATCATTATCACCGTAAATTTTTTGAATGAGGTGCTCGTTTTCTTTTTCAACATCTTTAGTGTTACCGCTTTTCATGAGCTCCATGGTGAGTTTTTTCAAATCGTTCAAATCACTTTTCATATCAAAAAGTACTTTGTACAAGATTTCGCGCTCACTGCTAAAATCGCTATCGCTTTTAGAGGATTTTACAACTGCAGGTAAATTGGTTATGCCTGATGTAGGCAAATATTGTTGAAGTGTTGAAGCACTAACGGTGCGATTTTGCTCCAAAACCGAAATTTGTTCTGCTACATTTCGCAGTTGCCTAATATTTCCGCTCCAACGGTGTTTTAAAAGTAATTGCACTGCGTTATCGGTAAGTTTTACCGTTGGCATTTTATATTTCAATGCAAAATCGCTGGCAAATTTTCTAAATAATAAATGGATATCGTCCTGACGCTCGCGAAGCGGTGGTAAATGAATATCAACCGTACTTAGGCGATAATATAAATCTTCACGAAACTTCTCTTTTTCTATGGCTTCAAACATATTAACGTTTGTAGCTGCTACTATGCGAACATTGGTTTTCTGTACTTTACTGGATCCTACTTTTATAAACTCGCCGTTTTCCAATACACGTAATAAGCGTACTTGTGTGGTTAATGGTAATTCTCCAACTTCATCCAAAAAAATAGTTCCGCCATCAGCCACTTCAAAATAACCACTACGTGTTGAGGTTGCTCCAGTAAAGGAGCCCTTTTCGTGTCCAAAAAGTTCACTATCTATCGTGCCCTCAGGAATGGCACCACAATTTACGGCAATGTATTTGTTGTGCTTTCTATGTGATAATGCGTGGATTATTTTTGGAATACTTTCTTTACCAACACCACTTTCGCCAGTAACCAAAACCGAAATATCGGTTGGTGCCACACGAATGGCTTTTTCCAAAGCACGGTTTAGAGATGGCGTGTTGCCTATGATGCCAAAACGTTGTTTTATAGCTTGAACTGATTCCATAATTAGTTGTTATCTGAATATCCTACTGCTTCACCAAGCAACGTTGCACTGGTACAATCCGTAATCTTTACGTTTACAAAGTCGCCAACTTTATAATCTCCTTTTGGGAAAACCACTACTGTGTTTTGAGTGTTTCTACCAGACCAATGTGCATCAGAACGTTTCGAAGGTTTTTCAATCAATACTTCTTCGACCTTGCCAACGTGTGCCTGTGTGCGCAATAAACTGTGCTTTTGCTGTAATGCGATAATTTCGTTGAGGCGACGCTTCTTTGTTTCTTCAGGAATGTCATCTTCCATTTTACGTTCGGCGAGTGTACCTGGGCGCTCAGAATAAGCGAACATAAAACCAAAATCGTATTTTACATATGCCATCAAACTCAAAGTATCCTGATGGTCTTCTTCGGTTTCGGTTGGGAAACCAGCTATCATATCTTGACTTATGGCACAATCTGGTATTAAACGTTTAATGTTGTCAATCAGCTCAAAATATTCTTCACGTGTATGCAAACGGTTCATTGCTTTCAGAATACGATTGCTACCGCTTTGTACTGGTAAATGAATGTAATTACATATGTTTTTATGTTTAGCCATAGTTTCAATAACGTCCAATGTAAAATCTTGTGGATTGGATGTTGAAAAGCGAAAACGCATCTTAGGTTGTGCCTTTGCACACATATCTAAAAGCATTGCAAAATTAATTGCCGTTGCTTTTTGCAGTTCACTGGCTTTATCAAAATCTTTTTTTAAGCCGCCACCGTACCATAAATAACTATCTACATTTTGCCCTAAAAGGGTAACTTCTTTATAACCTTTGTTCCAAAGATTGTTAACCTCTTCAATTATACTTTGTGGGTCTCTACTGCGTTCGCGTCCGCGCGTAAAAGGAACAACGCAAAACGTACACATATTATCACAACCGCGAGTAATAGATACAAAAGCTGTAACACCGTTTGTGTTTAAACGAACAGGCGCAATATCACCATAGGTTTCTTCTTTTGAAAGAATAACGTTTATGGCATCTCTACCATCTTCAACTTCAGCTAAAAGATTTGGTAAATCTTTGTAAGCGTCTGGACCAACAACCAAATCTACAATCTTTTCCTCTTCAAGAAATTTGCTTTTTAAGCGTTCTGCCATACAGCCTAAAACACCTACTTTCATATTAGGGTTTTGAGCTTGTTTTACAGCATTATATTTTTCCAATCGTTTTCTAACGGTTTGTTCTGCCTTGTCGCGAATAGAGCACGTATTTACCAAAACCAAATCGGCTTCTTCTAAGTTTTGTGTGGTGTTATAGCCTTGTTCATTCAAAATTGAAGCAACAATTTCACTATCGCTAAAATTCATTTGGCAACCGTAACTTTCTATATAAAGTTTACGCGTATTACCTTCTTTTTTATCGAGAACTAAGGACTGTCCTTGTTTATTTTCGTCTATAATCTTTTCCATATTTTCCAAAGACCATTAATGGGGTCAATTTTCATGCCCGCTTGCTGTTGGGCAGGTGCAAAGATACAATTAAATTGGGTTTTATGACAAAGTGTCATATATATTTTTTCCAAGACTATTAGCGTTTTCACGCAACCATTTGTGTAATTTTGTATCTAATCATTATACTTCAATCAAATTTCTTCGAGCCAATGAAAAAAATAGTTTTTGCAATTGCTATTGCGTGTTGTTTTGTAAATATGCGATGTGAGCCTAATGATGAGGTACTTAGGGATTCTGATAATTTGTTGATAGGACATTGGGCAGAGCCTGAGTACAACGACCAAAATATAACGCTGAAACGGGTGAACAAACTCCCCGAAAGCGGTTATGGCGTTTCTTTTAAGGCAAAAAATGAATTTACTGAACGCTCTTCAGGCTTTTGCGGAACACCTCCTTTAGTGTTTTCTGATTATAATGGAAAATGGCAACTGTCTGAAGGTATTATAGATATTACCCAAGAACATTTTCCAAATCAATATGCGTGGCGTATTGTATCCTTAAACGAGAATGAATTGGTGCTTACCAAAGAATTCACAGAACAGGAAAAGGACTATCGAGCACTTATGGATTTATTTGATGATGCACTTGAGATGCTTAAAAACATCCCTTGCGAAAACTCAGAAGATTGGGCATATACGGCTTACGGCTCTAAGGCTTGCGGAGGTTCGCAGTGGTATATGGCCTATCCTAAAAGTATAGATATTGAAGCATTTTTGGAGAAAATTGAAATCTACACCAAGGCAGAGCAGGATTATAATATAAAGTGGAGTGTATTCTCTACTTGCGACATTGTGAATTCGCCAAAGGGAATAGTTTGCGAAAATGGATTTCCTACTTTAATATTTTAGCATGAAAAGAATTGGGTTTTTAATAGTGGTAACATTTTGTTTTTTAAGCACGCAATGTGATGAAGACGAAATAGGTGTGGGTTTTGATGATGCCTGTGATGATGTTGTGATTGTTGACGACATTGCTTATGGGAATGCGCAATCTGATGCTTTTATGTTCGGTGATGTTGAAATCATTGGGGATTGTTTAAGTATTTCCATTGGCGCTTCAGGTTGTGATGGCGAAACGTGGGGATATGCCTTAATAGATTCTGGAGCTGTTGCAGAATCCTCACCAGAACAACGTTTTTTAAAGTTTGAATTTAAAAATAATGAAGATTGTGCAGCTGCCATTGGACGTACAGTTTCTTTTAGTCTAGAGCCTTTACAAATAAACGGAAGCGATACAGTTATTTTAAATCTTGATAATTGGCAAACCCCAATTACCTATTCATATTAACTAACTATTTTCGAAAGGAATCACATCCTTTGGAAAATAATTTGATAATATTGGGTATAATAGAATACACCAATATAAATATCTCGGAAACAACGTTGCGCTAGTATGCGCATATGCTTTAAACTAAACTCAAACTAACGTTGTTGGAAAAATCTGCTTTCGGGCAGATTTTTTTTTTGAAATTAGTTTGGTACAATAAAAATATTATACTTTTAGCATTCAAAATTAATCAAACCATAAAACAATGAACACTATCGAAGCTATTTCTAAAAGGATAGAAAATGCCAAAGATTTAGATTTTGGCACCATTTTTAGCGAAACTATAGAACTATTTAAAAAAACTTGGTTACAAGGTTTTTTATTGCATCTTTTTTCTTTAGTCGTAATGCTGCCACTAATTATTATATTTTATGTGCCTTTTATCGGTATGGTCATTGCGCAACAAGAGAGCGGATATGCCAACCCAAATGCGTTCGATGAGTTTTTCGCTGGGATGTCTATAATCTACGTATTGTTATTAGTGGTAGGTGTATTGTTACTTGCAACTATAACCTATGCACTAACTGCAGCTTACATTAGAATGATAAAAAAGTTGGATCATGGAGAGAGCGTAACAACTTCAGAATTTTTCTATTTCCTTAAAGCGAAATATCTTCAAAAGATTTTTATTATAATGCTAATCTCTATTGTAATAGTGATTCCTTCTGCTTTATTGTGCTATATACCACTCCTTTATGTGTTGGTGCCAATGTCCTTTTTTTATATGTTTTTTGCATTTAATCCAGATATGGGTATAGGTGATATTATAAAATTAAGTTTTAAGCTGGGTAATAAAAAATGGCTCATAACTTTTGGATTATTAGTGGTAATATATCTTATTGTACTTGTGCTTACTTTGGTTACATGCGGTATTGGGCAGTTGTTTGTTCAAGCACTATTATTTCACCCTTCATACTTAATTTATAAGCATGTTGTGGGTTTCAATGAAAAAAGTGAAATAGAGCAGATAGGCGCAGGAGAAGAAAGTATCTAAACAAAAAATAAAATTAAAATTAAAGCTTGCTTTTGATCATTAAAGGCAAGCTTTTTTGTTGAAATGATAAACAGTTAATTAGTGAAATTATGCAGATAAACTTTTTTTCATATACATTTGTAGCTTCAAAAAATGATGTATGGCGAAGAATTTAGTAATAGTTGAGTCACCAGCCAAGGCTAAAACTATAGAGAAATTTTTAGGAAAAGATTTTAAGGTAGAATCCAGTTTTGGGCACATTGCCGACCTTCCCTCTAAGGAGTTAGGTGTTGATGTAGAAGGCGATTTCAAACCCAAATACCAGGTTTCAAAAGATAAAAGAGAAGTCGTTAAAAAACTTAAGGAACTTGCTAAAAAAGCCGAAATCGTTTGGTTGGCGAGTGATGAGGACCGAGAGGGAGAAGCTATTGCGTGGCATTTAGCAGAAACCTTAAAGTTGGATAAAGCCAAAACTAAACGTATTGTTTTTCATGAGATAACAAAAGCTGCGATACAAAAAGCAATTGAAAACCCAAGAGGTATAGATTATGATTTGGTGGATGCGCAACAAGCACGACGTGTTTTAGATAGAATTGTTGGTTACGAACTCTCACCAGTACTTTGGCGGAAAGTAAAGGGCGGTTTATCTGCAGGTAGGGTACAATCGGTTTCCGTGCGACTAATTGTCGAGAAAGAACGAGAAATCCAAGAGTTTACACCAGAAGCATCTTTTAGAATAGATGCAGAATTTTCAAATGAAGATGGGCAAACATTTAAAGCCAAACTTCCGAAGAATTTTAAAACGAAAGAGGAAGCTTATAAATTCTTAGAAAAAAATGCGTCAGCTGATTTTAAGGTTGCAGATCTTCAAAAGAAACCGGCTAAAAAATCACCAGCAGCACCATTTACAACATCTACATTGCAGCAGGAGGCCTCAAGAAAATTATATTTCTCGGTTAGCAAAACTATGACGATGGCGCAACGCCTTTACGAAGCTGGATTGATTACTTACATGAGAACAGATAGTGTAAACCTGTCTGATGAAGCAAGACAAGGCGCTCAAAAGGAAATTGAAAATGCTTTTGGCAATAATTATAGTAACCCAAGAAATTATAAAGGTAAATCTAAAGGTGCGCAAGAAGCCCACGAAGCTATTCGTCCTACGGATTTCTCAAGGCATTCGGTAGACATCGATAGGGACCAAGCGCGTTTATATGATTTAATTTGGAAACGTGCCATAGCCTCCCAGATGAGCGATGCGCAATTGGAGCGTACTAATGTGAAAATTGAAGCCTCTACGCATAATGAAACATTTTCTGCGAATGGAGAGGTTATTAAGTTTGATGGGTTTTTAAAAGTTTATCTAGAAGGTACCGATGATGAAGATGTTGAGCAAGAAGGTATGTTACCGGCACTAAAAGTAAACGAAACGTTATTAAATAGTTTTATTTCTGCTACTGAGCGTTACACGCGCCCGCCAGCAAGATATACTGAAGCATCCTTGGTTAAGAAGTTAGAAGAATTAGGAATTGGGCGTCCATCAACCTATGCACCAACCATTTCAACGATTCAAAATAGAAATTATGTTGAAAAGGGCACTGTAGAAGGTGTGGAGCGCGAATTTTCGCAATTACAACTTCAATACGGAAAGATTACCGATAAAACACTTACTGAAAAAGTAGGCTCTGATAAAGGGAAATTAGTACCAACGGATATTGGTATGATTGTTACCGACTTTTTGGTAAATCATTTTGAAGCTATTTTAGATTACAATTTTACAGCCAAAGTTGAAGAAGACTTCGATGAAATTGCGGAAGGCAAAGAGGATTGGACAGAAATGATGCAGTCCTTCTATAAAAAATTCCATCCTGTTGTTGAAGATGTTAAAGAAAATGCGGATAGGGAATCTGGAGAACGTGTATTAGGTACAGATCCTAAAACAGGGCGCCAAGTAAGCGTGCGTTTAGGGAAATTCGGGCCAATGGTTCAAATTGGTACTGTTGATGATGAAGAAAAACCATTGTTTGCCAGTTTGAGTCCAGACCAGCAATTGAATACCATCACTTTTGAAGAGGCCATGGATCTGTTTCAATTGCCAAAAACTCTTGGTACTTACGAAGGTGAGGAAGTACAAGTAAATAATGGTCGTTTTGGACCGTATGTAAAATTTGGAAAGTCGTTTGTAAGCTTGCCAAAAGGTCAAGATCCACTAAGTGTAGAATTAGATGACGCTATTTTTTTAATAAAAGAAAAACAAAAAGCAGACGCACCTATATACATGTACAAAGATTTGCCTGTACAAAAAGGTAAAGGACGTTTTGGGCCATTTATTAAATGGGACAATATGTTTATTAATGTAAATAAAAAGTACGATTGGGATAACTTATCCGATGAAGATATTGTAGAATTGATTGAAGATAAGATTCAAAAGGAAAAAGATAAACTAATCCACCATTGGGAAGACGAAGGTATACGTGTAGAAAAGGCAAGATGGGGAAGGCATAATGTGATAAAAGGAAAGACCAAAGTAGAACTCCCAAAGACAGTTGATGTAACAGATATGACTTTAGAAGAAGCTAAAGCACATATTGAGGCTAAAGCACCAAAAAAGAAAACTACAAAAAAGCGTGCTACCAAAAAGAAGGCCGCTGCTAAAAAAAAGTAAACTAAACAAGGGTGTGTTTTTACATACCCTTTTTTGTTATATTGTGGTTTTGTAAAAAACGAAGTAATTGATAAACAATATAACCTATTATAATGAATTTTAATTTTCTCTCCCCCGTATCAGATCATGTTTTAGCGCATAATGAGTTACTATCGATGCAAGCCTTGGGAAGAAAGCTTCGCGTACATTCCTCGCAACATGGAATGCCAGAATTGCAAGATGTTCAAATTGCGCTTTTAGGTGTAATAGAAAATAGAAATGACGTTGATTATATTGGGGAAAGCTTTCGGTTAGATAATATTCGAAAATCACTCTATGCCCTGTTTTCTGGAAGTTGGAATACCGCAATAGCCGATTTAGGAGATATCAATGCAGGAGAAAGTGTTGAAGATACCTACTTTGCACTTAAGGAAACCATTGAAATCTTGGTAAAAAAAAATATTATCCCCGTTCTATTAGGTGGAAGTCAAGATTTAACCTATGCTAACTATCGCGCTTACGATGCCTTAATGCCCATGGTGAATTTAGTAAATGTAGATTGTAAGTTCGATTTGGGTGATTCTGCAAAACCAATAAAGAACAATAGTTATGTTGGTAAAATTATTTTAGACGAACCTTATAACTTATTTAATTATTCTAATATTGGGTACCAAACCTATTTCAATTCACAGGAAGAAATAGATTTAATGGAGCGCTTGTATTTTGAGTCGTATCGTTTAGGTGAAGTTAATAACGATATTACTATCGTTGAACCTGTGTTAAGGGACGCTAATATTGTAAGTATAGATTTAAAGGCGGTAAAAGGGGCAGAGGTAAGTTTAAAGCAAAAGTTTTCACCAAACGGACTGGACGGTGCCGCCATATGTGCTATTTCTAGATATGCTGGTATAAGTAATAAGGTAAGTTCTTTTGGTATTTATGAATACAAACCATCTCCAGATGATGAAATTTCATCCATGCTAGTTGCACAAATTATATGGTACTTTATAGAAGGGGTTAACTGCAGGGTTAGGGACGATGATTTCTCAGATGAAAAAAGCTGTCAAAAATTCTACACTATGGTAGAGTCTCACGAGTTGGTATTCTACAAGAGTAATAAAACAGGACGTTGGTGGGTAGAGATACCTTTTTTGGCTGAAGTAAATAATAAATTAAAAAGACATACGTTATTACCATGCACGCATCAAGATTACTTAGACGCTTGCAACGATATTGTGCCAAACCGCTGGTTTAAAGCATTTCAGAAGAATTCTGTGTAATAGAAAAAGTATGGTCAAAAGGTAAATTTCATCGGTGAAATGCCAAATTTTTACGATGAAATGTTATTTTTTTAGATAAAAAGTTGTTTTTTCGGAAATATATAAATATGTTTACGCTCTCAAAATTGAAGCTATAATGATTAACCTCGAGTTTTCTATGAATATGAAGAAGTTTATTTTATTAACCGCAGTATTAACTTTACTGGCTAGTTGTGGCTCTAAGGATAGGGGAGAGCTGGTAGGAGTTGAAGGAAAAAAATGGCACCCAGAAAAGCCTTACGGTATGGAGCTTGTTCCTGGAGGTGCATTTATAATGGGTAAGGCCGATGATGATCTTGCTGGGGTAAATGATGCTCCTGGAAAGACGGTTACGGTGAGAGCCTTTTATATGGATGCAACCGAAATTACAAATAGAGAATACCGTCAATTTGTACATTGGGTAAGAGACTCTATTCTTAGAATGGAATTGGCTAAACTTGCGGACGATGTAGGTTTAACCCAGGCAGACGAGGGAACTATTGGAGAATACGCATTTAAGGATGCAGACCCTGAAAACATGTCGGTTTATGAAAAGTATATGTATGAAAACTATACAGGATTAGGTCCAACTGGATATGAAGGTAGAAAAATAAATAAGGATGTAGAGCTGATTTTTGATACCGAAGAATACCTGGATGAGTACTATGCTGAGGTTATGGATACTATGTATCTGCCTTTGGAGGAGTCTTACAACGGACAACGCACTTGGGATGTAAAGAAATTTAAGTTTCAATATAGCTACATGGATATCCAAGAGGCTGCAAGAAATAGAGGTGTAAAAAGAAGTAAAGTCATCAAAAAGGAAGAAGTTGAAGTGTACCCAGATACAACCGTATGGATTAGGGACTTTCAATATTCATATAATGAGCCAATGCACAACGATTATTTCTGGCATGAAGCTTATGGCGAATATCCTGTGGTTGGGGTAACTTGGAAACAAGCTAAGGCATTTTGTGAGTGGAGAACCATAAATAAAAATACATATCAAAAAAGTAAAAAAGGTGCTGCTTTAGTAAACAGATTCAGATTACCATCTGAAGCTGAGTGGGAATATGCTGCAAGAGGTGGTTTGCAAGCTGCAACCTATCCTTGGGGAGGTCCATACACTAAGAGTGATAGAGGATGTTTTATGGCAAACTTTAAACCAGTGCGTGGCGATTATGCAGCAGACCAAGCATTATATACTGTTGAAGCAAAATCTTATGAGCCAAATGATTATAATTTGTATAACATGGCTGGTAATGTTGCTGAATGGGTAAATGCATCATACGACCCTGCATCTTATGAGTACTCATCAACAATAAACCCAAGTGTAAACGATCCTGATAATACACGAAAAGTGATTAGAGGAGGCTCTTGGAAAGATGTAGCATACTTTTTACAAGTAAGTTCAAGAGATTACGAATATGCAGATTCTGCAAGAAGTTATATAGGTTTCAGAACCGTTCAAGATTACATGGGGACAAACGTAACTAAGAACGGAAAATAACACGTATTAATCAAATCAGTATTAACTATTAATTTAACCTACTTAAGTAGTTTGTCTACTTAAAATTAAAAAACCAAAAATTATGGCACAGTCAAAAGCAAGTAAAAGATTCATGAATATGGCCTACGGATTAGGGGCATCAATTGTAATCATCGGCGCATTATTTAAAATTACGCACTTCGAAATCGGATTTTTAACCGGTAACGTTATGTTAACCATAGGTCTTGTAACAGAAGCAATTATTTTCGCGTTATCAGCATTCGAACCTGTAGATGAAGATTTAGATTGGTCTTTAGTATATCCTGAATTAGCAGGAGGAAGTGCTTCTGAAAAAGAGCAAAACCCTAAAGGCGTATTATCTCAAAAATTAGACGAATTACTTAAAGAAGCTAAGATAGATGGAGAATTAATGGCGAGCTTAGGCGAAAGCATTAAAAACTTCGAAGGTGCAGCTAAAGGTATTTCACCTACTGTAGATTCTATTCAAGCTACACAAAAGTATGGTGAGGAGCTATCATTGGCAGCAGCGCAAATGGAATCTTTAAATAGCCTATACAAAGTACAATTAGAGAGCATTAATAAGCAAGCTTCTATCAATGAAGAGTCTGTTGAAAATGCAGCTAAATTAAAAGAACAAATGGAGTCTTTGGCTTCAAACTTATCGTCACTTAATGGCGTATATGGTGGTATGCTAACTGCAATGAACAAGAAATAATTAGGGGTTACCCAAATTTAATAACCAAAAACCTAATTACACATGGCAGGAGGAAATTTATCACCAAGACAGAAAATGATAAACTTGATGTATTTAATATTCATCGCGATGTTAGCGTTAAATATGTCGAAAGAAGTTTTATCAGCGTTCGGATTAATGAACGAGAAGCTTACAGAGTCTAATGAGGCTACTGAAGCACGAAATGCAAGTTTTGTAGCAAGTTTAGAACAAAAAGCTGCAGATCAACCAGAAAAATATAAACCTTTAAAGGCAAAAGCTGAGAAAATTGATAAGTTGGCACACGATTTTGATACCTATCTTGCAGACCTTAAAGGTAAAATGACCGCCAAGATTGAAGATCCTACAGATTATGAAATCATGGATAAAGGTGATTATCTGGACAATAACTTTTTTAAAGGCGACAAACTAAAGCCAGAAGGCGAAGAGTTTCTAAATCAAATAACTACTTTTAGAGAAGGTGTTATTCAAGTATTAGAAGGGGAAAAAGGAATGGAGCCTATTATTAAAGAGGTTGAAGAAAAGTTCAGTACCGAAAAAGAAGTGAATAGAGATGGTATTAAAGTAGATTGGTTAGATTATCACTACAAAGGCTTTCCTTTAGTGGCGTCTTTAACAAAAATGACGCAATTACAATCAGATATTAAAACTACTGAATCTGAAATTTTAGCTAGAATGTTAGAAGGTGAGTTGTCTAGTCAGGTTTCTATGACCAACTATACAACACTCATGGAAACTTCAAAATCAGCTTATTTTAATGGTGAGCAATTCGATGGAGAGATTGTATTAGGTCGTAAAGATGCCTCTACAAAACCGAAAAGAGTTGAATTAACTCTTGATGGAAGAAAACTTTCTGAAAATCAGTATGCTATCGAAGATGGTAAGGTGAAATTGAAAGTGGGAACTGGTGGTGTTGGAGAGCACAAAATCGAAGGTAAACTAATCTTTGGTGAAGGTGGAGAGGAAATTGAAGTTCCTGTTAGCTCCTCTTTTGCAACTGTTGCTAAACCAAATGCAGCTACGATTTCAGCTGATAAAATGAATGTGGTATATCGTGGTGTGAAGAATCCGATGACAATTTCATTTGCCGGTATTCCTGATAATAAAGTTGTAGCTAGCGCTCAAGGCTTAAATAGAGCAGGTGGTAGTAACTATGTAATGGATGCTACAAACATTAAGGGTAGAGAAGTAACAATTAATGTAACTGGTACACTTCCTGATGGAGGAAAAGTTAGTGATAATGCTAAATTCAGAATCAAGGATTTACCAAAACCAACAGGAACTGTAAGAGGTGAAGATGGTGCTATTAAAATGCAACGTCAAAGCTTAGAGAAGTCTACTATTGGTGCTATGTTTGATGATTTTGATTTTGAGTTACCATTACGAGTTAGCGGCTTTAAATTTAAAGTTCCAGGACAACCTACTATCGAAGTTAGTGGAAACAAATTAAACGACAGGGCTAAAAGTGCTTTACGTAAAGCTAAGCGTGGTTCTGGTGTACAAATATTTGATATAGAAGCGAAAGCAAGTGGTGTAAGTGTGATTCTTAAAAAAGTATCTCCAGTATTTGTTGAGCTTACAAACTAAAATATTAGGCTAACAATTACGTTGGCCTAATAACATAAAATGATGAATAAGATGAATTTAAAAAGTGTTTTATTAACGGTTGTAACGGTTTTTACGGTGTCAAGTATAGTAGCACAAGCCAATATACTTAATGCTAAAAGCCCTGAGGAAATCGGTGTAAGAACGGATGAACAAAAGGCCGTAGATAACGATAAGCCTTTAGAATATGGCTATGTTGACGATAGAGATATTCTGTTTTCTAAAATGGTTTGGGAAAGAGTAAGTCTTGATGAAAGAGCAAATTTCTCGTTATACTATCCTATTGATACCAATAATATTGGCAGTAATAGAAGGTCGTTATATGATGTTTTGATGAAAAATATCAAAAACGGAAAAATAAAAAACATTTATGATGATTCTTATTTTACTACAAAACGTACGTTGAAGGATATAGAAGCAGCATTATCAAAAATTGATACCACAGAATACGGTATAGAACAACTAAATGCAGGTGAAGAGTTATCAGAGGAATTCATCGATAGACGTGATATTACTGCTGCAGATATTGTAGAGTACCGTGTTAAAGGATTGTGGTATTTTGATAAGCGTCATGCGGAAATGAAATATAGACTTTTAGGCATTGCTCCAGTAGCTCCAGACGTTAATTTCATTGATGACGAAAACCCTGATCTAGTGCCATTATTTTGGGTATTCTTCCCAGATGCTAGAGAGGTGCTACATGAAGCAAAGGCTTTTAATAATGAAAATAGTGCCATACCTCATTCGTTCGATCATTTATTAAATTCTAGACGTTTTCAAGGTTATATATACAAGGAAGAAAATGTGCAAGGCGATAGACAGGTTAACGAATATATTACAGACAATGCTTTAATGCAACTTCTAGAATCTGAGCGTATCAAAACAAAAATTAGAGATTTTGAATTAGATATGTGGACATATTAATTCAAATGCAAAAGTAAAATGGAAACGCCTGCTATTAAAGTGGGCGTTTTTTTTATCATTATTGTAAAGACAGGAATCCGTTTTTTATATTCGCAATATGCAAGTAGATTATGTAATTGTTGGATTAGGTTTAGCAGGCATAAGCTTTTGTGAACAATTGCGGCATAACAATAAAACGTTTGTGGTGTTTGATGATAGCTCACAAAAATCATCTGTTGTAGCAGGAGGGTTGTACAATCCTGTTGTTTTAAAACGCTTTACGCCGGTTTGGAAAGGTGATGAGCAATTGAGTATGGCCTTGGAGCAATACAAAAATCTAGAGGATCTTTTAAAGATTACTTTAGATTACAAGGTTCCAGTTTACAGAAAGTTTGCGTCGGTTGAAGAGCAGAACAACTGGTTTACAGCTTCAGATAAACCAAAATTAGCTAAGTATCTTTCTAATACTATTATTCCTAATAGAAATAAAGCAATACATGCTGAATTTGGATTTGGGGAAGTATTACATACAGGCCGTATCGATGTAAACAAGCTTATTAAATCCTATAAAACCTTTTTAGAGTATCATAACGCAATAATCAGGGCATCGTTTGATTATAGCGCTTTAAATATTGAAGCACAATCTTTAACTTATAAAAATATTACTGCTAAGCATGTTGTTTTCTCAGAAGGCTTTGGGGTAACTAAAAATCCATTTTTCAAAAATTTACCGTTGAGCCCTACAAAAGGCGAATTACTCACCATTTATGCACCTGAATTAAAAATTGATTTTGTTTTAAAAGGTCCCGTATTTTTAATTCCGATAGGAAACGACTTGTATGTCGTTGGCGCTACGTATGAATTAAATGATTTAACCCACGAAACTACTGAAAAAGGAAAAACCAAACTTTTACAAGGTCTAGAAAGTATTGTTTCTTGTCCGTATAAAATTATTAAACACGTAGCGGGTATTCGCCCAACAGTTAGAGATAGAAGGCCTTTGGTTGGACGTCACGAAGTTCATGACAATATGTATTTACTTAATGGCCTAGGAACGCGAGGTGTTATGATTGGGCCTTACGTGGCAAAACAACTTTATGAATTTATTGAACACGATGAAGCACTTGAAAAAGAAATGAGTTTATCTCGGTTAAGCTAGTTCTTACCTTTTTTCTTAGCAAGATTTTCATCATAACTCATAAACATATTTATCCATATATTTCGCGATAGTCTCATAATAATGGGCATAAAGACCACTAGCGTGCCTACTATAGAAATAAAGGTAACCTTTAAATCTGCACCCAATATCAAATTGCTAATAACAAAAGCAGCAACACCAAAAGCAATACCAACGGCATAACTTACGTACATAGCACCATAGAAGAAAGACGGTTCTATTCGGTATTTGGTATTACAATGCGAACAGCGTTCATTAACTTTTAATGTTTCAGAAAGTGCATAGGCATTTTTAGTACTATACATGGATTCTTGGTGGCATTTGGGGCAACAGCCCGTTAAAATGCTATAAATTTTTGTTCCTTTTTTAAACATTTAATTTAATGTATTTTTGCTCGCGTAAAACACTGCAAAAGTAATTTTTAAAGTTTAAAAAGACTGTAACCTAAGTCACATTTCTATGCTAAATATTCATAATTTATCAATTTCGTTTCAAGGAGAATACCTCTTTGAAGATATTACCTTTAAGCTTGGAAATGGCGACCGTGTAGGTTTAATTGGTAAAAATGGGGCAGGAAAATCTACAATGCTCAAAATTTTATCAAAAGAGATTGAGCCAGATTCTGGCCAAATTGCAGCAGACAAAGCGTTAAAAATTGGTTTTTTAAAACAGGATATTGATTTTACTTACGGTAGAACGGTTTTAGAAGAAGCCTACCAAGCTTTTACTGAAATAAAGGCATTGGAAGCTCAAATGGAGGATGTGAATACCCAAATGGCAGAACGTACCGATTACGAAAGTGAGAGCTATCACCAATTAATGATTGATATTAACGATTTGCAGCACCAATATGAAATTATTGGAGGGTATAATTATCAGGGCAATACAGAAAAAATACTACAAGGCTTAGGGTTTAAAAGAGAAGATTTTAAAAACCTTACCGATACGTTTTCAGGTGGTTGGCGCATGCGTATAGAGTTGGCAAAACTATTACTTCAAAACAATGATATTTTACTTCTAGATGAGCCTACAAACCATTTAGATATTGAATCTATTATATGGTTAGAAGGGTTTTTAAAAAACTACTCAGGGGCCGTGGTTATTGTATCTCATGATAAGATGTTTCTTGATAATATTACAAATCGCACTATTGAGATTTCCTTAGGGCGTATTTACGATTATCCAAAACCATATTCAAAATATTTGGTCCTCAGGGAAGAAATCAGGGAGCAGCAGCTAGCATCCCAGAAGAATCAGCAAAAGCAAATAGAGCATACAGAGAAACTTATTGAGAAATTTAGGGCAAAAGCTTCAAAAGCAACAATGGCGCAATCACTCATAAAGAAGCTTGATAAGATTGAACGTATTGAGGTAGAAGAAGATGATAATAGTGTAATGACCCTTAATTTTCCTGTATCAATTACGCCCGGGAAAGTAGTAGTAGAGGCTGAAAACATTTCGAAAAGCTATGGTGATAACCAAGTTTTAAAAGCTATTGATTTGTTAATTGAGCGCGATAGCAAAACTGCTTTTGTTGGTCAAAACGGACAAGGAAAATCAACATTAGCTAAAATTATTGTTGGAGAAATTAAATATGATGGTCATTTAAAGTTAGGGCATAACGTGCAAATAGGTTATTTTGCTCAAAACCAAGCAGAATATCTGGATGGGAACAAAACGGTTTTGGATACCATGATTGATGCTGCCAATGAAACCAATAGAAGCAAAGTTCGAGATATTTTAGGTTCGTTTTTGTTTAGAGGTGATGAGGTTGAAAAATATGTGAAAGTCTTGTCTGGTGGTGAGCGTAACCGATTAGCGCTTGCAAAATTAATGTTACAGCCGTTCAACGTGCTTATAATGGATGAGCCAACAAACCACCTAGATATTAAATCAAAAAATGTACTGAAAGAAGCTTTAAAACGTTTTGAAGGCACATTAATATTGGTATCTCACGATCGTGATTTTTTACAGGGCTTAACCAGTTTGGTATACGAATTTAAGGATCATAAAATAAAAGAATATTTAGGGGATATCGATTATTATTTAGAGCAGCGTCAAGTAGAAAATCTAAGGGAAGTAGAAAAACGAACCATAGTTGTAGAAGATACACCCAAAGAGCATAAGCAACGTTCTTATGAAGAACAAAAGAAGTTAAAGTCATTGAACAACAAGCTGAGTAATATCGAATCTAAAATAGGTGAATTAGAAAAAGCTATAAAAGTTATCGATTTAGAGCTGGAAATCAATTATCATGAGGTTACATCTAAACCTGGTTTTTTTGATGATTATCAAAAAAAGAAGGCAGATTTAGAACTGCTTATGCAGCAGTGGGAAGAGATACAGATGAAAATTGAGCAGTTGAACGAGTAAAAAATGTTAAAATATTGTGCTTTTTATCGATAAAAATAGTTTTTTATCTGATTATGGCTTATTTTCGTACGTGAAATTAGTCCTAAATCAACCTAAAGATGAAAAACTTAAAGTATACAATTTTAACCCTTTTGTTATCCTTCGCGGCTTTCGCGAATGTTTCCAACACCGAAAAAGAGGCCTTATTAGCATTGTACAATAGCACAAATGGCGCTCAGTGGAACTCCACTTGGGATACATCGGCACCTATAAATACTTGGTACGGTGTAAAATTGGAGAACAATATAGTAGTTGAAATTAATTTACCCTTCAATAATTTACAAGGAGAGTTACCTAACGAAATAGGTGATTTAACAGGTTTAACAAAATTAAACCTTGGTTTCAATGGTATATCGGGTAATGTGCCTGCAAGCTTGAGTAAGTTGCAAAATCTAGAAAGGTTAGAATTATTTATGAATAAGTTTGAGGGAGAAATTCCAGCGGAATTGGGAAATTTAAAAAATTTAAAATCCTTAAAACTTTACAGTAATAAATTATCAGGAAATATTCCATTAGCATTAATGCAACTAACAAATCTTGAAGAGCTTTTATTGGGAAGTAATTTCTTAACGGGTAATATTCCTCGTGAAATAGGGGCGCTATCAAAGTTAAAGAAGTTTAGTGTTATGGATAACAAAATGTATGGCGAGATACCAGTTGAAATGGCACAATTAATGGAATTAGAAGAATTACTGTTATCCACAAATGAGTTTACCGGAGATGTACCTATTGAATTTGTGAACTTAACCAAACTAAATACTATAATGGTAAGTGATAATAAGTTAAACAGAGAATTTATTAGTGTTTCTGGTAAAAATCCACCGTCTCTAATGTTGATGGAAACAGGCAGTGCCACGGCATCTATGGATATTGAAAAAGATTAAAAATAGACAGTATATTTTATAATATAGTTAACATAAAAAAAGATACACAATCGTGTATCTTTTTTTATTTTTAGAATATGTTGGAGCACTATTTTACTTGTCCGTACTGTTGGCAACACATATCTATGTTGTTTGATGATTCGGTAATTTATCAAGAGTATATTGAGGATTGTGAGGTATGCTGTAATCCTATTCAAGTTAAAGTACAATTCCAAAATTCTGAAATCACAGATTTTCAAGCGAGTAGCATAGAACAGTAATTTTTTCCGTATAAACACTTGTAAAATCTAAAAAGGATTGTATATTTGCAGTCCGAAATGATTTAGTCGGTGTTATGAACCGAAAGTTAAGAGCTAGGAAAATCATTTTAACATTATATCGCGGGATAGAGCAGTAGGTAGCTCGTCGGGCTCATAACACTCCCTACCACCTAAATTCACATATTTTTATCGGTTCATTTTCAAGTAGTTACAAATATATAATCCTTTTTGTGTTATACGTGCTACAATCTTGTGTTAGATAAAATACAACTATCCAAAGACTTTAACCCTTATTAATTTCTCTTCTTCAACGTTTAATAAAAGTGGATTGATGTAGTGGTTTTCTAATACCTTCATTGAAGTGTGAGATGACAATAATTTGGTGTCACTCCCCATGGTATGAAATACCCAAGTTAAGTATGTTTTTCTCAGATGTTTTAGAGTAAATGGAGTTTCAATACCTGCTGATTTTCTAAAATGGGTGAATGATCGAGAAACTTTCTCCATGATGGTATTAATTGTATAGGCATTCTCAGGATCGATGAGTTTGACGTTTTTACCTTTCATTTTATCATATCCCATTTCTTTTAAAAGCATCATCAGATCCTCGTTAATAGGGGAGTACTTCTTAGGAGTATTTTTATTTCCTAATCGTTCAACCTTTAGGTTTCTAAATTGAA
>Ga0209654_1000144_pt1 | contig 74664 bp, 69 predicted proteins | sample SaaInl1SG_22_DNA_FD_184646 | JGI IMG/M metagenome (GOLD analysis project Ga0209654, IMG submission 184646) | Marine microbial communities from expanding oxygen minimum zones in the Saanich Inlet - ESP_161SG_22_DNA (SPAdes) (version 2) | ecosystem: Environmental > Aquatic > Marine > Intertidal... | reverse complement strand
AAAACCCTCGCGCCAGCAGGGGCTGCTTTTAGCTGGTCTAACACTCTTGTCTGGTGCGCGTCTTTGACGCGTACCGATTTTTAGTAAGCTTAGTCACGCGTCACAGACGCGCGCCAGATGGCTTTTTAACTTTTTCAGTTTGAAATACAAATAATAGCAACTTGCGACACACTCGTATTTCCGCTTCCAGAAAATTTGTAGAATTTTTCGATACATTCTTTTAACGATTCCGAAGCAATCTTAAATTCATTTGAAAAAACAGAGGGTGTCTTACCATTTCTTTTAGCAATTATCATTGTAAAATCTGCACAAGTAGCTAATTTGTTATGTTCTGTTGCTTTTATCCATTCATTTTTATTTGCTTTATGAAGGTTTCCGCCTTTGTACCAACTTTGGTTTTTCATTTCAGTATGGATAACAGATGTTTCTATTTGTGATTTTCTTTTTAGTATTTTCGCTTTTTCTTCCAAGTTTTTTAATTGATTTACAGCAATATCCCTGAACTTAATGTTCTCCTCTGATGCAGAATTAATAAACTCATTGTAATAGTATCTTGCCTTTGTAAAGTCATTTAATGAATAATAGTAGATATGAGCTATATCGTATATAGATAAAGGAGTGCTGTTTGAGTTAGGATAGTTTATTCTGACTTTTTTATATTCAGTTATGGCTTGGTCATAATTTTCTAAATTACCATAAGCAGTACCCAACATTCTTTGCGCATCATCAGCCAAAGAACTTTTCGGATATAATTTTATAAAATCATTGAATTTTTTAATTGCATCTAGTGTTCTATCATTATACCATAAATTATAGGCATTATCGAAAAATTTCTTTTCTTTTTCACTTGGTGCTTTTTCAATCATTTTAGGTTTAACTAATTTAGTTGAATCACTCTCAATAGTAGTGGGCTGAACAACCTTTTCTATATTTTTATTTTCCCTTGTTCCTATATTACATGAGGCAATAATAAATATTACAAGAAATATTCTTCTCATTTTTTTAAGTTTAGCAGTCCCAAAAAAGTCCTAATTAGAAAACGGTAGGTTTTGAGTGAAGAACAGATTCAGGGCTTGTTCACCGCTAAAGTAACAAAAAAACTAAGACGCTGCTTTTAGCTGGTCTAACACCACACCATTCAGTTTGTTTTCGGCGTAGCGTTTGGTCACTTTAAGTGAGGTGGTGTCGGTGCCGGGCAGTTCAAACATGGCATCGGTGAGTATGGCTTCGCAAAGCGAGCGCAACCCACGCGCACCAAGGGTGTAGTGCAGGGCTTGCTCTACAATATAGTCCAAAGCAGCAGGAGCAAATGTTAGCTCAATATTGTCTAATGCAAACAAATGTTCGTATTGCTTTACTAGCGCATTTTTGGGTTCTACCAAAATGGCACGCAATGCTGCTTTACTAAGCGCATTCATGTGCGTAAGCACGGGTAATCGCCCAATAATTTCGGGGATTAGCCCAAAGTCTTTAAGGTCTGAGGGCGTAATATGCGCCAACAAGTCTTCTTCCGAAACCGAAGTGCGTTTTGCCGAGGTACTGTAGCCTACCGCTTGCATATTTAGGCGTTTGGCAATATGGCGCTCTATACCATCAAAAGCACCGCCAGCAATAAACAAAATGTTTTCGGTGTTAATCTCTACAAATTTTTGGTCGGGGTGCTTGCGTCCGCCTTTGGGGGGTACGTTTACTACCGTGCCTTCCAACAGCTTTAGCAACGCCTGCTGCACGCCCTCTCCCGATACATCGCGGGTAATGGAAGGGTTGTCACTTTTTCGGGCAATCTTATCAATCTCATCAATAAACACGATGCCCTTTTCAGCTTTTTGCTGGTCGTAGTCAGCAGCTTGAAGTAAGCGCGTTAAAATACTCTCTACATCTTCGCCCACATAACCCGCCTCGGTGAGTACCGTAGCGTCTACAATGGCAAGTGGCACTTCCAACATTTTGGCAATGGTTTTTGCCAAGAGCGTTTTGCCCGTCCCCGTTTGTCCGGCAATGATAATGTTACTTTTCTGCAACTCTACATCGTTCTCACCTTTAGACTGGTGCAGTCTTTTGTAGTGATTGTACACAGCCACGGAAAGTACCTTTTTGGCTTGCTCCTGCCCGATCACATATTCATCCAAAAACGCCTTGATTTGCTTTGGCTTTTTCAGTAAAAAATCGGCAGTAGAAGCGGTGGTTTTAGCATGAACTGTTTCTTCTTGAATGATGCCCACAGCTTGGTCTACACACTTGTCGCAAATGTGTGCATTTAGCCCCGCCACCAACAACTTGGTTTCGGCTTTTTTACGTCCACAAAACGAGCAAGTCAAATCTTCCACAATCTAGCTTTTTGTAAGCACTTCGTCAATCATGCCATACTCCTTTGCCTCAAGAGCTTTCATCCAATAATCACGATCTGAGTCTTCGTAAACCTTATCATACGGCTGATTACTGTGCTTCGCAATAATTTCGTACAACTCTTTTTTAAGTTTTAGAATTTCACGCGCCGTAATTTCAATATCCGATGCTTGCCCTTGCGCACCGCCTAGGGGTTGGTGAATCATCACACGCGAATGTGGCAATCCAGAACGTTTCCCCTCTTGACCTGCACAAAGCAACACCGCACCCATTGAGGCTGCAATCCCCGTACAAATCGTAGCTACGTCAGGATTAATGAACTGCATGGTATCGTAAATCCCCAATCCGGCATAAACACTTCCGCCGGGTGAATTGATGTAAATTTGAATGTCTTTGCTTTTATCGGTACTCTCCAAAAACAGCAATTGTGCTTGAATGATATTCGCCACACTATCGTTGATAGCGGTTCCCAAAAAGATGATGCGATCCATCATCAAGCGCGAAAACACGTCCATTTGCGCCACGTTGAGTTGACGCTCTTCAATAATATAGGGGGTTAAACTGCTCACGATTTCATCGTAATACAAGGAGTTTATCCCGTGGTGCTTGGTTGCATATTTCTTAAATTCTTTGCCGTAGTCCATTCCTTAAAGTTGTATGCTAAATATAGCGATTATTTTTTGTACGCTTCCTTAATAAAGGTGTCGTAGTTTACTTTTTTCACTTTGATGTTGCCTTTTTCCAAAAACAGCTGACGCATTTTTTCGCTCATTACTTGGTCAGAAATACGTTTTACTTCGTCTTGGTTGCCCAAAATTCGAGTGGCAATATCATTTAGTTCTTCATCTTTAACGTCTGTACGACCAAATTGTAACATTTGCTTTTTGAGTAAGTCCTTGGCGAAATTCTCGACTTCTTCTCTAGTGATTTGCAAGTTGTTTTCTTGAATCAAATTGGATTCGATGAGCTGATAGCGCAACCCACGCTCCGACTTAGTATATTCTGCTTCGGCTTCTTCGGCTGAAATTGGGTTTTCACCAGCGGTTTGCATCCACTTTTTCAAAAACGCATCGGGTAGCGAAAACTTGGTATTGTCAATCAAATATTCGGTCATATCGTTGATAAACTTCTGATTCGCTTGGCTTTCAAAGTGTCCTGAGGCATCCTCTTTAAGTTTTTCCTTGCATTCAGTTGCCGATTTTACGACATCCTTACCAAAAACCTTATCAAAAAACTCCTGGTCCAAATCTGCCAACTCACGATTATTTCGCTCTTGTAATGTTAGCGATAGGTCAACCGCTTTTTCGGGCACGCTTCCCATTACACGTCGCAACACATGCTCTTCTTTAAAAAGTCCTTTTGTAGAAAGCGAAAGCACCTCGCCAATAGTTGCGTTTTTGAAGGCTGCAACTGCTTTTTTACTTTTAAGTTCATCTACCGAAAAGGTAGCACTTTTATTGTCCTCAACGCCTTCAAACACTACGCCAACGGTAAGTTCTGTATCTTTGGACAATGCCTCTGTAGGCACAAGTGAACCATATTGTTTTTGCAAACGCTCTAACTGCTCCGTTACAAAAGCGTCATCGGCTTCAATTTCGTAGCGTGTAACCGCTTTTTTGTTGGGTAATTTTACCTCTACTTTTGGAGTAAGTCCCAATTCAAAATCAAAAGAATAGCTCTCAGCAGCCCAATCAAATTCCTCAACAGGAACGGGAAGAGGGTTCCCAAGAATGTCAATTTTTTCGCTGTTGAGGTATTCGTTGAGTGAATTTTGCAAGGATTTGTTCACCTCATCTACCAAAACGGCTTGTCCGTATTGCTTTTTCACAACGCTCATCGGGATATTTCCTTTTCTAAATCCAGGGATATTCGCGCGCTTGCGGTAGTCTTTTAACACTTTTTCTACCTGTGGCGTTACATCTTCTTGCTTAATTTGAACTGTCACAACAGCATTAAGCGCATCTACATCTTTTCGCGTTACGTTCATTTTTGTGTTTTAATAGCTGGCAAAAGTAGGCTATTTTCAAGGAAGGACAAAGTGCGGCTTTTCAGAAGATTAATCTAGAAAATCATGCAATGCTTGGGTAAATCCTATTGGGTTTTCGGCATGCAGCCAATGTCCTGCATTTTCAATCCAGTCCAACTTCGCTTTTGGAAAAAAAGCATGGATTTTTTCAAGGTCGTCCTGTACAATATAATCCGATTTACTTCCTGCCAAAAAAAGCGTTTGCCCTTCATAAATCCCCGTATCAGGCGCAGCCCCGATTTCAGCGAGCTTGTGTTGCAAGACTTGAATATTACATTTAAGTGTCAATGTGCGTTCGGGTGTCCAAGCCAAATTTTTTAGCAAAAACTGACGTACCCCCATTTCTGGCACATAAACAGCAAGGGCTTCATCGGCTGCCGTTCTAGAGGTAAATATATTCGCATCTAAATGCAAAAGTCCTTCGATGATATGAGAAAATTTACTCCCAACATCATAGTGTTTGGGCGCAATATCTGCCACAATGAGTTTTGAAACACGCTCGGGATGCTGCATGGCTAAGGTCATGGCTGTCTTTCCGCCCATCGAGTGTCCCAAAACAATTGCCTTTTCAAGGCTGTTGGCGTCCATATAATCGATAACATCCTGTGCCAAAACGGTATAATCAAAGGCCTCGCTGTGAAAACTTTTGCCGTGATTCCGCTGGTCAATGGCATGTACTTCGTAATCTGAAGACCAATACCTAGCATGGGTACGCCAATTGTCTGACATGCCTAAAAAACCATGCAAAATCAACAGCGGTTCTCCCGCGCCCGAAATGGTACTGTGAACTAGTGGCTCGATAGTTTGGCAATGTATTGGTTAATCACATTTTCAAGACCATAATAGAGCGATTCGCAAATAAGCGCATGTCCAATAGAGACCTCTAAAAGTCCGGGTGTGTTTTGCGCAAAAAATTGAATGTTTTCCAAACTTAAATCGTGTCCTGCATTGAGTCCTAGTCCTACTTCTTGCGCTTTTTTGGCAGCCGCAACAAAAGGGGCAATGGCTTTTTGTGGGTTGTCCGAAAATCCTTCTGCATAAGATTCAGTATAGAGTTCAATACGGTCAGTTCCTGTTTTTACGGCAGCCTCTACTTGTCTCACATCAGGGTCTAAGAAAATAGAGGTGCGAATGCCATTTTGCTTAAATTCTTGGATAACCTCTTGCAAAAATTCTTGGTTTTTGATGGTATCCCAACCTGCATTAGAGGTGATGGCATCGGGGGCATCGGGAACGAGGGTTACCTGTGTAGGTTTTACGCTACACACCAAATCGATAAATTTGGGAATAGGGTTTCCCTCAATGTTATATTCGGACGTTATCACTTCTGGGAGTGCTCGCGCATCGGCGTAGGTAATATGACGCTCATCGGGTCTTGGATGAACCGTAATACCTTGTGCACCAAAGGCTTGGGCGTCTTTTGCTACCTGAACAACATTGGGTTGGTTTCCGCCACGGGCGTTTCTAATCGTGGCAATTTTGTTAATATTTACACTTAATTTAGTCATGGATATTGTATTACTGCTTGGGTATTTCGATGCAAAAATACAACATAGATGCCTCTTTAAGCATTTTGGTCTAACTTTGCAGTATGAAGGTAGCACTCTACAGTTCGGTTTATGATGAGGCAACGCTAAAAATTGTATCACACATCGTTTCGTTTTTTACGCAACAAAATGCTGCCATTCAAGTTGAAAATGCATTACTAAATCACATCACGAAAGATGGCGTAACGGGGTTTGCTTCGCATAACGACATTGACCCTAAAACAGCTGTGTTTTTTGCTATTGGCGGTGATGGAACCGTACTTCGTGCCCTCAATTTTATTCGTGAAACGAGTATTCCACTAATCGGGATTAATACTGGGCGATTAGGGTTTTTGGCTACCGTGCAACCTGATGAAATTGAGGCTTGTCTTTCGGACATACTCGCACAAAATTACACTACCGAAAACCGGAGTATACTGGAAATTAAAACGGATCCTGAAGTTCCAGAGCTTGAGGCATTTCCGCTGGCACTAAATGAAATTTCTGTTGGTAGAGAAAATACCACGTCCATGGTTACCATTCATACGCAAGTTGATGGCGCCTATTTAAACGTATATTGGGCAGACGGTTTAGTTGTCGCTACACCAACCGGCTCAACGGGATATTCACTAAGTAGTGGTGGTCCCATCATTGCCCCCGAAAGTAAAAGTTTGGTACTTACGCCCATTGCGCCACATAACCTAAACGCACGCCCCTTGGTAGTTTCCGACGATGTAGTGATTGAAACACACGTGGAAGGTAGAGGTGAAACGCATCTGCTATCACTTGACACAAGATTATTTTCAATCCCAATGGGAACCCAGATTACCGTAAAACGAGCTTCACAACCCATGGTGTTTATTCGTCCCAAACAACACAGCTTTTTTGACACCTTAAGAAACAAACTTTTGTGGGGACAAGACAAACGCAATTAACAATAATTGTATTTATTTTCAGTTTATAGCATACACGGATATTGTATGAAGCGTATTTGGTTTTGGGGTGTTTTATTTGGATTTGGCTGCTTTGTTAGCCACGCCCAACGCCATGAATTAGGCGTTATTGCTGGGGGTGTGAATTATATTGGTGAAATTGGAGACACCCAATATTTCAATCCCAAACATTTGGGCTATGGCTTGATTTATAAGCGAAACTTAACACAGCGCATTGCATTACGCGCACAGTTTAGCACGGGGAAATTTAGTGCTAATGATACATATGCTACAGATTTAGACCGCCTCGCACGCGGATTGAATTTTACCAACACTTACACCGCATGGGGTGTAGGCGTTGAGGTAAATTATGTCGACCTTCCTATTGGAGATTTTGGCACATCATGGACACCTTATTTGCACGCCGGCATGCAACGTATGGTAGTCAATGATTTGTACTTTACTACATTTGAAAACACCGCATTTTCTCATGGTAAAAACATGACGATTAGCATTCCTTTTGGTGTAGGATTCAAGCTAAATTTAGGACAGTATTGGGTAATTGCTGTTGAGGTTCAACCCCAATTTACCTTTTCGGATAACCTTGATGGTAGTTTTCCTGATACTGGCAAGCAACCCTCAGCACGAAAATTTTCTACGAGTTTAAGCAGCGATTGGTTGGTATTTACAGGGATTTCTCTAACTTACGCCTTTGGAAAATTGCCTTGCTGCAGAGATTAAATAGATGAGTTCCGAAGAAATCAATCTTAACGAGTTACCACAACACATTGCTATCATTATGGACGGAAATGGACGTTGGGCACAACAGCAAAGTAAAGTCCGTATTCGTGGGCACGAGGCGGGAGCAAAATCGGTTAGAAAAACGGTAGAAGCCGCAGCAAAATTGGGTATCAAACACCTAACCCTTTACGCCTTTTCAACTGAAAATTGGAAACGCCCAAAAACTGAAATTACCACCCTCATGAGTCTATTGGTTCAAAGTTTGCGGAGGGAATTGTCACGGATGACCAAAAATAATATCAAACTTAGTGCTATTGGTTCGTTAGAAAGATTACCTAAAAAAGTTCAACAGGAACTCTCTGAAGTGATCAAAAAAACAGAAACCAATACGGGCACGCACTTGACACTAGCGCTAAGTTATGGTGCTCGCGAGGAAATCAAACAAGCCGTAGTACAAATCAGCCAAAAAGTTAAAAATAATATAATTCCTGTCGAAAGTATTGATGAAACCATAATTAATGAGCATCTTTACACGCAACATCTGCCTGACGTAGATTTGCTTATCCGCACCAGTGGTGAAGTACGTATTAGTAACTTTTTGCTATGGCAAATAGCCTATGCAGAGCTTTATTTTACTGACGAGCTTTGGCCGGAATTTGACGAACAATCGCTACACAGGGCAATTATTAGTTATCAAAAAAGAGAACGTAGATTTGGAAAAACGAGTGAACAACTTGCGTAAGCACATCCTTTATTTCTTTTTACTAACTGCCTCAATACTAGGAGCTAATGATGCTTATGCACAAGACACTGCTTTTGACAAAGGCAAGGTTTACACATTGGGCGAAATTAACGTTACAGGAGTAAAAAGTTTTAGCCCACAAACCGTTGTCGCCTACACTGGGCTACGTACAGGGCAACAGATTCAGATTCCAGGCGAAGAAATTAGTGCTACCATAAATAAGCTTTGGAAACTTGAACTTTTTAGTGACATAGAGTTTTTTATTACCAAAATCGATGGCGATGTTGCCGATTTGGAACTCTACATTCAAGAACTTCCCACACTTTCCGATTACACCATAAAGGGCATTAAAAAAGGAAAAGTGGAGTCTATTGTAAAAGACACCGACATCAAGAAAGGAAAGAAGCTCAGTAAAAACTTTTTGTCGACTACAAAAAACTACATCGAAAACAAATACAAAAAAGATGGATTCCTAAATGCCAAAGTAACCATCGACACCAAACCCGACACTACAGGAGTTAACAATCAAAAATTATTGGTGTCATTGGATCGCGGTGACCGAGTAAAGGTGCGTTCAGTAACTTTTGAAGGCAATGAAATTTTTAAACGAAAAAAACTTCGAAAAAAGCTAAAAAACACAAAATTAGAAATACCTGGACGCTTTTGGAAACGCTCCAAGTACATAGAAGCTGACTTTGAAGAGGACCTAAAATCATTGGTCGATTTTTATAAAGAAAAAGGCTATCGCGATGCGCGTATTGTGTCAGATACCATCAAAATTGACAACAACAAAATAGATATCAATATTGCTATTCAAGAAGGGAATAAGTATTATTTTGGAGAAATAGACTTTATTGGGAACTCTGTCTATTCCGATGCACAGCTTTCTCGAGTTTTGGGTCTAAAATCGGGCGACACCTATAATGGTGTTTTGCTACGCAAGCGCATCGCTGACCAAACCAAACCCGATGGTGAAGACCTTACAAATTTATACCAAAACAATGGCTATCTGTTTTCGAGTATCAACCCAGTTGAGGTCAGTGCCGCAAACGATACCATTGATTTTGAGATTCGTATAACCGAAGGTAAACCCGCTTACTTTAACCGCATTACGGTGCGTGGCAACGACCGCACGAATGACCATGTGATTTTTAGAGAAATTCGTACTCGTCCTGGTGAGTTGTACAGCAAAGATAAAGTTGTACGTTCGGTCCGTGAATTGGGTCAATTAGGCTTTTTTGATGCCGAAAACATTTCACCCGACTTTAAAGATGTTGACCCTAACGCCGGAACTGTAGATATCGAATATGGACTAACTGAAAAAGGTGCTAGCCAGATTGAGCTGCAAGGAGGTTATGGCGGTGGCGGCTTTATTGGAACGCTAGGACTTTCTTTCAACAACTTTTCGATGCGTAACATTTGGAACAAGAAAGAATATAAACCTGTTCCCATGGGTGATGGGCAACAACTTTCCTTGCGCTTACAGGCAAGTAGATTTTTTGAAACCTATAGTTTTTCCTTTGCAGAGCCTTGGTTAGGAGGCGAACAACCTGTACGCTTTTCAACCTCTATTTCACAAACCACACAATACCGTTATGATTTCACAACAGGACTCGCCGATAAAAATCAATACTTTAAAATTCGAGGAATAAATTTGGGGCTGGCAAAACGACTTCAAGTTCCTGACGATTATTTTACACTTTCACAAACCATTGGCTATCAGTATTTTGATTTAAATAATTACTACACCGGACTCTTTACTTTTGGTGACGGCGTGTCTAATAATTTATTCTATGCAATAGCCTTGTCACGCAACAACACCTACACCAACCCCATTTTCCCTGTTGGAGGTTCAACCTTTACAATTGGCGCAAAATTCACATTGCCGTATTCCCTTCTTGGAGACACAGATTTCGCCGACTTAAAAAATCAACCGGAATTTCAAGATGCAAATGGGAATCCCAACAATGCCAAAATAGATCAAGAAAAGTTCCGTTGGTTGGAATACTACAAACTTAACTTTGAGGGTACTTGGTATACGCGAATTATAGATAAGTTGGTGCTGAAAACGCATGCCGAATTCGGATTTTTGGGCACTTACAATTCCGACAGAGGATCTATACCATTTGAACGCTATTATTTGGGTGGTGATGGATTGGCACAGTTTGCCGTTGACGGCAGAGAAGTTATTGGCCTTCGTGGGTATGAAAATCAATCGCTTTCCAGTAGAGATGGTTCTACGGTTTATAACAAGTTTTCGTTAGAATTGCGATACCCCATAACACTAAAGCCAAGCGCATCTATTTTTGCGCTCAGTTTTTTGGAGGCAGGAAACGGTTACAACAATTTTCGGGAGTTTAATCCGTTTAATAGTAAACGTTCTGCCGGATTCGGAATTCGCATATTTATGCCCGCTTTTGGTTTGTTAGGCATAGATTTTGGATATGGATTTGACAGTCCGCTAGAAAATGATTTAAATCCACATGGATGGGAAACACATTTTATCATAGGACAACAATTTTAAAGAACGCTAGCATGAGCCATTTACGCCCCTTATTTTTTGCGTTTGTAATACTCTTTTCAGTCCACACCTATGCCCAAAAAAATGTTCGTATTGGTTTTTTAGATTTGGATAAAGTTTTAGAGGCACACAAAGGGTATACGCAATCTAGTCAAGAGTTGGATACCAAAATTACGGAATGGCGTAATGAAATTGAGACCAAGCAACAAAACCTTGACAAGCAAACAGAAGCATTAGAACTGGAACGCCCACTTCTTACTGACGAAATTTATGAAGAACGCAAAGAAGATATTGCCTTTGAACAAGAAAAATTGGACCAATACATACAACAGCGTTTTGGTACTGATGGAGATTGGATTAAACAAAAGGTATTGTTAGCACAACCTGCACAAGACGAAATCCTTACGGCAATCAAAGAAGTAGCCGATGATCGGAATTTAGACTATGTTTTTGACAGTACTGCAGATATTTTGGTATTGCATTCTGAAAAAAAATACGATATTAGCGACCTTGTTATCCGATATATAGAAATCGAAGACAAGAAAAAGGCGCAAGAATTTTTGAGTAAAACCAAAAAAGACGAGCGTCGTCAGCGTACAAATCCGGCTTTAGAAGAAAAACGCAAGGCACTGGAACAGCGTAAAGCGGAACGTCTAAAATTGTTGGAAGAACGCAAAGCAAAGCGCGCTAGTAAGAAGAGTGCCGAAAAATCGCGGAAAACAGCTACCGAAGATGATAACTCTGAAGTTTCTATTGAAGAACAAAGAGCAGCCAAAAAAGCTGAATTGGAACAAAAAAGAAAAGCACGTGCCGAAAAAATAGCACAACAGAAAAAAGAACAAGCCGAGGCAATGGAAAAACGAAAAAAGCAACGCCTTGAAGAACTTGAAAAACGAAAAAAAGAACTCGAAGAAAAACGCAAACAAACGCAACAAAAAAAGTAATATTCAATTTAATCTTAATCCAATGAAATATATATCTACACTCGTATTAACCGTAGTTTTAATGCTAACTAGTGCTACTTATGCGCAAAGCAAAGTAGCGCACATTGACTTCCAAAAACTTGTAAGCGAAATGCCTAGCGTATTGGCGGCACAAGAGGAAGTTCAGAAGTTAGAAAAAGACTACCAAACCGAAATTGAAGCCTCAATTAAGGAATACCAAACCAAGTTACAAAACTATTCTGCCGAAGCAGAAAGCCAAACAGATGTTACTAACCAAGCACGTCAACAAGAATTGGCAGGTATGGAGCAAAATATTCAGCAATTCCGCCAAACAGCAGCGCAAGACATTCAGAAAAAACAAGCGGATTTGTTGCGTCCCATTATTGAAAATGTGCGTGTAAAAGTTCAAGAAGTAGCCAAAGCGCAAGGTTTTGACTACGTTATTGATGCTAGTCTTGGTGGTGCACTTTTGATGTCAGAAGGAAAAGATTTAGCCGCGGACGTGAAAAAAGCCTTGGGTATCTAATCAAATAAAAATTTTAATACTTTAAAAACTGCCTCTATTCGGGGCAGTTTTTTTATTTTTAGGCATGCACAAAAATCCCATTGGCGTTTTTGATTCTGGAGTTGGTGGACTCTCAGTTCTTCGTTCGATTCGTGAGCTATTGCCACATGAGGATGTGATTTACGTTGCCGACCAAGCCTTTGCCCCCTACGGCAAACGGACAAAATCAGAAATCATACAGCGTGCTGATGCGATTTCCAAATGGTTGCTTTCACAAAACTGTAAGCTCATTGTTGTGGCATGTAACACGGCAACCACCAATGCTATTTTGCACTTGCGCCAAACCTATTATGTCCCTTTTGTGGGTATAGAACCTGCCATAAAACCCGCTGCACTAGGCAGCAAAACAGGTGTGGTTGGGGTATTGGCGACCGAAGGCACATTATCGAGTGAATTGTTTCAATCCACAACACAAGACCACGCCAAAGACATTGAGGTAATCACCCAAGTTGGACACGGATTGGTTGAACTGGTAGAAGGAGGAAATGCCGAAAGCTCGCAAGCCGAGAAGCAACTTCGTAACGACCTTGCACCTATGCTCAATCATCCTATTGACCATTTGGTTTTGGGTTGCACACACTATCCGTTTTTGAGTAAGACCCTTAAAAAAATACTTCCCAAAAACGTAACCATTGTGGACTGTGGCGAAGCAGTAGCTAAACAAACCAAACGCCTTTTGGAAAAACATCAAATCCAAAATGCAGGCGATGGTAAAACCGCCTATTTTACTACGGCGATACCCAACAAAAGCTTGTGGGCGTTATTTGGGATAGATGCCGTAGAACACATGGATATTTAGTCTTGAAACCAACTGGCGTAAAGGCTGTAGTTTTTGGCAATACGCTCAATTTCTCCCGAAACCAATTCTGGTGAAGTATCTTTAATTTTTTTGGCAGGAACACCCGCAAACACCGAGCCCGCAGGGACAACCGTATTTTTTGACACCACCGCACCGGCAGCAATAATACTGTTCGATTCCACAACGGCATCATCCATGATGATAGCGCCCATGCCTACCAATACATTGTCGTGAATGGTGCAGCCATGCACTATAGCATTGTGTCCAACAGACACATTATTCCCTATCGTAGTGGGTGATGTTTTGTAGGTAGCGTGAATCACCGCACCGTCTTGAATATTCACCCGATTCCCAATGCGAATGCTGTGTACGTCGCCACGCACCACCGCCTGAAACCATACCGAGCAATAATCCCCCATAATAATATCCCCGATTAGCGTTGCGTTTTCGGCAAAAAAGCAATCTTTTCCGTATTGTGGGGTATGTCCTAAAACCGTTTTGATAAGCATACTGCAAAATACAAAAAACCGCAAGCATACGTGCCACAATGTTGCGAATGCCTATTTTTGCACCAAAAGCCTATGAACCGTTTTCGTATACTCCCGTCAGATAATCCCGATGTGTTGGTCTTTGGAACCGAGACTCCACTAGTAGATCGTGCCTATGCCTTTAATAATGTGTCTGAAGCTGCCGAGGTACCCCTGGCGCAACAACTGTTTTATTTGCCTTTTGTAAAGGCGGTTACGCTGAGCAGTACCCAACTCACGTTGGAACGTTTTCCCATAGTGGAATGGAACGAAGTGCAAGACGAAGTACACGAACAATTGGAAAAATACCTTGCCGATGGTGGCGATATTCTAAAACCAAAAAAGACTGCTCCAGCGAATGTATATGCCGAAAGCACACCCAACCCTGCCGTGATGAAGTTTGTAGCAAACAAAAAATTGGTGCCTGCTAGTGTTGAGTTTACTTCCATCGATGCAACCAAAGATGCGCCTTTGGCACAAGCCCTATTCCACTTTCCGTTTGTGAAAGAGGTGTATATGGATGAAAATTTTGTGTCGATTACCAAATATGAAATTGCCCCTTGGGAGGAAGTGGTGCAAGAAGTGCGGACCTTTATCCGTGAGTATTTGGCTGCTGACAAACCCATTTTAGCAACTGGTTTTGTTCCTGCCAACGAAACACCCGAACACACCCAAACCGACTATACGCCTACCGAACAAGAGATTGTACGCATTTTGGACGAATACATCAAACCCGCTGTGGCTTCAGATGGTGGAAACATTGTTTTTCAATCATTTGACGAAGGCAACAAATCGGTACATGTGGTGTTGCAAGGCGCGTGTAGCGGGTGTCCGTCTTCTACCTTTACCCTTAAAAATGGAATCGAAACCATGATGCGCGAAATGCTCCCCGGTAAAGTAGAGCAAGTGGTGGCGATAAATGGATAGAAAGTATTATATTTAAGCATAATATGTCTACAATTATGGATAATATAGCGCAAGAATATCGAATTTATATTAGCGCATTACCAGAGCGCATTAAAAAAAGTAGTATTAAGACAAATGCCATTATTGATAAAACGGGCATTCCCAGAGCAACATTTTACAACAAACTAAAAAACAATTCTTTTACCCTTGACGAGGTGGAACAAATCAGTCAGATTTTAGCCATTGAAGACTATATAGATGCGCAAATTGCAAAGGGGAAAGCAGACATTAAAGCAGGAAGAACCGTAAATGCAAAAGAAGCCTTAAACAGCTTACGAAAGCAATTTAAGTGAGTAATTTGACCTGGAATCTTCGATATTGGTGATGTAGAGAACATCAGTATCGTATTCGTAAAATATGAGGGTGTATTTTTTCCAAATGAATTTTCGTATTGCTCCCCGATAGACCATACCCATTTCGGGCATTAGCGCCAACGCTACAAAAGCAATTTCTAAACTGTCTATATACTTAATTGCAAGTGCGGCAGAAAACCGATTTGCCAAATACGCCGCAATATTTTGTATACCCAAATTAGTCGTGAGAGACAAAGTTACGGTAAACGGTTTTGAATGAGGCATATCTCAGATATAAGCCCTTTTGGTTTAAAATTGTATATTTTTTTTGCTACCTTAGCTTCAAATAACGCCCGAAATTGTAAAAAAAAACTTAACCGATTCCGCATCATTTTATTTTTACTGATTAAAGGTTTTGGGTATCCTTTTGGTACGTTAATATGTCTATTTAAGGCTAGTCACGCATTGCAAGCCTGTTTGCCGCAAGCTAGTAGTAAAAGAAACTTATACCATGACAAAACAAACCGCCTATATTCAACCACTTTTAATACTGCTTTTGTACAGTTTGGTTTCGTGTGAACCTAATCAAAAAGCGTTTCGTGATACAAACGAAATAAAGCAGATGATGTTAGACTACAGAACTGCCTGGAAAGCAGGAGATTCCGCGCAAATTTTACAACACCTTAGCCCAGATATTGTATTATTTCAACCCGGAAAGCAACGTGCGCCAATAGTAGGAAAGAAAGCAGTACGTGCATTTTGGTTCCCTAAATCTGAGATTGCATACCCCATTATAAACTACAAAATTGAACATGAAGAAATTGAAGGGGGCAATAAAATCGCCTACTATCAAGGGCTTTCAAGACTCACTTGGTACACATTAGAAAACGGAATTGCCAGAGACACTACCCTTTCGGTTTCAGAGTTTAGCAATATCCTGCGAAAAGAAGAGGGCAAGTGGAAAATCTATCGAATATTGTATAATCTAAAGGATCCAAAGTATTCGAGGTGACAGTATGCTAACTGGTGAAAATTTACACCACCCTTCCTAGAACATCTTTTTTGGAAGGGGTAATCCGAACGGGTTTAATATACACCGGCGCAAAAGTGCCAATATCAGTAAACTGTTGAGAATCAAACGCCACCTTTGCCAAATCAGGCATTGCCGTAGCAACAGGGTGCGTTGGCATAAATTGCCAATTGGTATTTTCGGGTAAAATCGCTTTTGCTTTTTCGGCACCTGTTCCCACAAAGCATACTTTTTCATGGGTAAGGTCGACAAAGGAATCAGCGGTTATGACATGTGCCTGTGCATGGGTCAGTTCTTTTCCGCCCACATCAAAAACAGCCGTATATACCTCATCACGACGGGCATCTAAAAGTGCCACCACTTTAGTATTTTCCCAATGCGGCACAGCCAAAATTTGTAAAGTCGGGATTGCTATCAGCGGAATATCGAGGGCAAAACACAAACCTTTGGCAGCCACGCTGCCAATACGCAAGCCTGTAAACGACCCCGGACCTTCACTCACCGAAACCGCATCGAGTTGGTTAGGGTTGAGCTTTGCTTCATGAAGCACCTCATCTATAAATACATGCAACTGCTTGGCGTGTGAAAACCCGCCTTCCAATAGTTTTCTAGAAGCAATGCATTCTTTGTCCTTACTTAATGCCACCGAACATTGTTCTGTAGCGGTTTCTATGTGTAGCAGATGTGCCATGCGGCAAAAATACTACTTAAAGCGTTAGCGGAATACCAAAGTAAAACTCTAGTACTTTTATTTTAAAAATCGCATCAAACTTGGCACGTAGTTCTTCAGATACCGCCAGGTCGTAGCGTTGTTTGGCTTGTGAGAACTGTAATGAGGTTGCCGCACCGGCATTAAATCTGTCTAGCGCATACTGATAGGATTCCTTTCTTGCCTTGGTGGTTTTTTGGGCTGCCTCGTAGGCTTTTAGCGCGCCTTTGGCATCGTTGTAGGACTGATAAATCGTCCGCTCTAGCTGTTGTTCTTGTTGGGTAAGTTGCGTATTGGAACGCTCTACATTTACTTTACTTCGTCGTACGTTATTCTTCACCGAAAGCCCGTTAAGTACTGGTATTCGCAGGCTCAACCCAAAATTTTGTCCATCGTTGAGTTTTAATTGATCCCCAATGGGCAAGTGCGGGGCGACAGCAGTTTGTGCCTGTGGCACTACCACTTGTTGCCCTGTGGCAGCCACCGTTCCAATAGGAACATTGGTAAAAGTTCCCGTAGGCACCAATCGGTCAGCATAAGAAATTCTAGAGTTATAGCTGTAAAATCCAGATAAGGTGGGCTGATAAGCAGCTTTCGCAATTTTAAGATTGGCTTCGGCAATGTCTACATTGGTTTTCGCAAACATGATATCGTTTCGAGAGCCAAGTGCCTTTTCGTACAATTCCTCGGGGGTTTTGTCTAAAATCATAGAGGCGACCATATCATAATCTGTATCGGCAATAGCAAACTGTTCAACATCTTCTAAAAGCAATAGTTGTGCCAACGAAATTCGAGACAATTCGTGTTGGTTTTGCGCAGCAATTACCAATTGTTCTTGGTTTGCTACTGTGGCTTGTAACTCAAACAATTCGCCTTTGGGCAATCTGCCTGCATCCACCGAGGCTTGTGTCTCCGCTAGCTGTGATTTTGCCACCAATAGCTGTTGATTTTGTATAGTTAGATTTTCTTTGTCAAAAAGAACCTGCAAATAGCCATTGACCACCAAAAGCATTACGTCTTCTTTCATGTCTTCCAACTGATATTGGCGCGATAATATGCCCAAATTCGCACTAAGCATTTGGTAGATATTCCGTTTTCCAGCATAAATGGTAACCCCCATATCAACAGACACATTCGAAAACTGATTTGTCATGTCTTCAAATACGTTTGTGGTAAGATTTCGGTTCAGACCCACATTCCATGAATGCCCAGCCGAAAGATTTATCGACGGCAAAAAATTTCCCATCGCCTGACTTTTACCTGCCTGAGCGTCTAGCACATCTAAATAAGCTTGCTTAATCTGTAAATTGTTTTTTACGGCATGCGAAACGGCGGCTTCCAACGTCCATGGCGCAGCCGTTTCGGATTCCTGTCCAAAGCTGAGACCGAAAACCAAAGCGGCAATACATGATAAAATTCTAGGCATCATCTTCGGTATTAGCGTTATTATCGTCTTCTTTTTCTTCGGTGCGGTTCCATACTTTTACTTCATCCTCTTGAGCAACACCCTCCAAAATCTCAACGTTGACCCCATCGGAAATACCGAGTTTAACCTCACGGCGTTCAAACTTCTGATCGCCAATCATCACCTCCACATAGGGGTCTTGTGTTTTGCGGTCAAACTGAATAAGCGCCTCGCGCAACGCCAAAACATCTTCCTTTTTGTCGAGCACTAACGAGGCATTTGCGCTGTAGCCGGCACGGACAAAAATGCTATCGTTTAATTCCATATCGGCTTCAATTTTAAATTGCACGGAACCCTGTTCTTCTGTTCCTTTGGGAGCAATAAACGTCAATTTGGCGTCAAGCTCTTGATCTTCAATGGCACCCAAACTCACTTTCAAAGGGGCGCCAACACGCAATGACGCTACCTCTGCCTCGTCGACCTTTCCCTCAAAAATCATTTTTCCCAAATCGGCAATGGCTGCAATAGTAGTTCCAGCATTAAAACTGTTGGGGTTAATTACTTGATCCCCTTCTTTAACGACGATTTCGAGTACCGTTCCCGCAACCGTTGCGCGGATGTTGGTGTTTGCGGCACTTGACCCACCAACTGATCCCTCTTTAATGATTTTAAGATCGTTTTGGGCATTAACCACATCTTGTTTGGCTTGGTTGTATTGCAGTTCAAACGCTGTAAATTCTACGTTAGAAATAATGCCTTTTTCATACAGTTCGCGATTGCGGTTGTATTCCTTTTGTTGGGTGTTTAGTGCGATTTGCGCTTTTTTAAGAAATCCTTCCGCGGTATTTAGGCTTTGTTCGTTTGGCACTACTTTGATGCGTGCAATAAGGTCGCCGGCAGCTACTTTATCGCCTTCTTCTACCAAAATACGATCAATAATTCCACTGATTTGTGGCTTTACCTCTACTTCGTCTTCAGGAATTACCTTCCCAGTAACCACCGTTTCTTTTTCAATGGTTGTTTTAAATAGTTTTTCGGTCTTATAGGTAATTGCCGACTTACTGTTGGTTTTGGCAAAATAAGCCGCCGAAAACAGCACGCCAATGACTAAAACACAGATGAGTACATATTTGGTTATCTTTTTCATGTTAAAGGGTTTTCGTTATTATTCTTCTCTTAATGCGTCTATGGGTTTGATGCTCACCGCCCGCTGGGCAGGGATAAGCCCGATTAGTGTGCCTAGTCCAACCATAAGAACCAAAGCACCTAACACAAATTTGATGGGAACCGTAGGGTTTGTATACGGAAAGCTAGAGTTTTCGGCAGTCATCACATTGATAATGGCTAAAACAACTGCTCCTAAAATGATGCCTAATATTCCGGCAATCAACGTCAAAAACACCGACTCGATAATAATTTGCATGCGCACCTCTGAAGGGGTTGCGCCCAAGGCACGACGAATACCAAGTTCTTTGGTGCGCTCCCGGACTGAGATTAACAATATATTTCCTATTCCAATAACACCCGCCAAAATAGTGGCTATCCCCACCACCAGCGACAAAATATTCATACCTCTTGAAAATCCTTTTATTCGATTAAAAACCTCTCCCAAATTAAAGCTCCCAAAAGCAAATTCATCATCAGGGTGTACACGATGTTTAACTTTAAGTGCTGCCTTAATGTCTTTTTCAACAGCAATTACGTCAGCATCATCATATGCTGCCAAAGCAAACCAATTCACATTATCGCCAGTGTTATACAACTTTTTAAATGTGGTAAAGGGAATAAATATATCCCCATCTGTTTCAAAACCACCGCCAGGTGTAAATTTATGTACGCCCACCACCCTAAAAAATAAATTGTCGATTTGTATGTATTTGCCAATGGGATTTTCATCCTTATCAAAGAGTTCGGTTTGGGTGCGTTCGCCAATCACACATATTTTTCGTTCTTGGTCAATATCCGCCTGATTAATAAATCGCCCACCTTCAAAAATGTCTTTAGCCGCAATTTTAACTAAAATGGGGAAATCGCCATATACGGCATAGATTCCGCTTTTTCCTTCGCGCTTAACGCCTGCGCCATCATTTCCAAAAACACCCCGTGCAATACGTGGTGCAATGTATTGAAGCTGTGGAATGCGATCAGCCAAATAGGGTTCGTCGTTTAACTTGAGTTGTAAACTACGTCCTGTTCGAAAACCCTCGTAAGGAATACTCGTGCTTTGCGCCCAAACAAAAAGGCTATTTATAGCAGAATCTTCGAATTCGCGCTCAAAACCGTTATCCAATCCCTTTGAGGCTCCCGACAGAGCAATATAGATAAAAATACCCCACAATACACCAATTACGGTAACCACTGTGCGTAGCTTATTTTTTTGGATCGACCCAAAAATTTCTTGCCAAGTATCTCTATCAAAAAGGGTTCTAAACATTATTCGTCTCTTAAGGCAATGATGGGTTTGATTTTAGCGGCACGGCGCGCTGGAATATAGCCGGCTATGGCGCCAAACAGGATTAAAATTAAGGTAGCCCCAACAGCCGTATTTGTACTGATATAAGGGTTTATGATAAAAAATTCTTCGAGGGAATCGCCTATAAGTGCAAGCATTCCCACACCTGCTAATAAGCCTGCATAACCCGCAATAGTGGTGATAAAAACAGATTCGTGTAAAATCATTCCTACTACCGAATTTGGTGTTGCGCCAATAGCTTTTCGAATACCCAATTCTTTGGTGCGTTCTTTTACCACAAATACCATAATGTTGGAAATTCCAATAATACCCGCAAGAAGTGTTCCCAACCCAACAAAGGTTACGATTAGCTGTAATATACTCGCAAACTGCTGTGTTTGTTTGAGGTCTGCAGCAACGTTACGCACATATATTCCATTGCGGTCATCCGCTGCGATATTGTGTTTTTTACGCATAAAAGTGTTTAGCTTTTTTTCCAATGCCATGGCACCTGTATGCCCCAAAGAAGGTCGAAAGCCCACAATAATTTGGTCTATTTGGTCATTGCTTTTTTCAAGGCGTTGTCTTGTGGTATAAGGAATATATATCAAGCGTTCTTCGTTGTCACCGCCCTCATCTCGGAATACACCCACTACTTTAAAAGACACTCCGCCTATATCGATATGTTTTCCTAAAGATGATTTATTTCCAAATAAATCTTTTTCTACTAACCTGCCAATAGTGGCGAATTTTGTTTTATCAATAACATCAGCCTCGTTGATGTAGCGTCCTTTGTAGACAAGTGTTTTTTCGGCCTGTTGATGCCCAGGCCCAACGGCTCTTATGGTATAATTGTTACTTTCTTTTCCACGCTTTACAAGCGCACCACGTGTGATTCTTGGAGTGACGTACTCAATAAAAAAAGGGTAATTCTGTTGAATATCAACCAAATCATCATTTCTGAAAATAATACGCCGTTTGGCTTTAAAACCGCGATAAGGCTTTTCGGTCAATCCCGGATATAACCAAATGGTATTGGTAGAATCGTCAACAAAAAATTGTTCAAATGCATTTTTTAGGCCATTGCCAAAACCAAAGAGCAAGACAAAAATGAAAATACCCATGGCAACGGTAAAGCCCGAGAGTGCTGTACGCAATTTATTTTTGCGCAGGGTAAGAAACATTTCACGCCATCGGTCTCTACTGAACATATTGGCTCGCTTTAACTTGCTTTACTTTTTTGTCTTCCACAATAACGCCGTCGCGGAGGTGTACAATGCGCTTACACATGTTGGCAATATCTTCTTCGTGGGTTACAATAAGAAGCGTAATCCCTTGGTCGTTGATGGATTGCAACACATCCATAAGTTCGTAGGATGTTTTTGTATCCAAGGCTCCAGTAGGTTCGTCTGCCAAGAGCACTTTGGGTTCTGACACCAGCGCACGTGCAATAGCAACCCGTTGTTTTTGTCCACCCGAAAGTTCGTTAGGGTGGTGGGTTGCCCACGGACCAAGCCCCACACTTTCCAAATATTTTTGCGCACGCTTTTGGCGTTCTTTTCGTCCAACTTTTTGATAATACAGCGGCAGCATTACATTTTCTAAAGCCGTTTTGTACGAAATCAAATTAAAGGATTGAAACACAAAACCTAGAAACTTGTTCCGGTATATGGCAGCCTTTTTTTCGTCTAGGTTTTTGATGGGATTATTGTCTAGCGTGTACGTGCCCGAATCGGCAACATCCAGCATACCCAAGATATTAAGCAGGGTGGATTTTCCAGAACCCGAGGAGCCCATAATGGCAACCATCTCCCCTTCTTCAACATTGAAATTTATGCCCTTTAGTACATGAAGGGTGTTTTGTCCCATAACATAGGACTTGTGTAAATCTTTGATTTCTATCATAGGACAACGTATGTTGGCTCAATGCATTTACTTACCCAACGAGTAAACATTGAATATGTTACAAAGGTATTATTTCTTGTTGAACTGCTTGTAAGCCACATAGCCCACCACGCCAACAAGAATGTACGGAATCACCATCAAATAGACAATCCCATCGTTGAGGCTTTTGGCGGTTTCAGCATTTGCACCGGTTTCCAAAACCGCGCGACACATGGCACACTGTAAGGCTAGCATATTCGAGAAAAGTGATGCCAATAGCAACATATTATCCGTAATAAGGAGCAATCATCAGATACACAACAACCCCTGTAACCGCTACGTAAAACCAAATGGGAAAGGTAACCTTAGCCAAGCGTTTGTGCGCTTTAAAGTCACGTAAAGCGGCGTGTTTATAGGTGAACAACACCAACGGAATAAGCGCAATAGAGAGCAAAATATGTGAAATCAAAATAAAGAAATACACATACCTTATAAGCCCTTCACCGCCGTAAGGCGTAGAATCCGATGTGATGTGATAGGCGATGTACATCACTAAAAAAAGTAAAGACAAAAAGATATTTACTTTCATCAATCGTTCATGGCGTTTTCGATTTCCCCGTTTGATTTGAAGTACAGCAACAACAAGCAAGATTGCTGTTAAGCCATTTATGGTGGCATAAATGGGGGGTAACATATCTAGTGGCGCAACATTAGGAATACGCACGGTAAACAACAAAGCAACCACAATGGGAATTACAATAGAAACAACTGTAATAAGTGTATTATAGATACGAAGGTTTTTTTTATTCATCATCAAGCAATTTTTGAACGTCTTCAAGGAGCATATCTGTGCCTTGTATGTCGAGTTCAGATTCAGGGATACCTAAGTAGTATACAATCGGATTGCCAAAAGAATCTGTTCTTGAACGAAGGTAACCATTTTGATCCACAAGGGCAAAATATCCTTGGTGCTCAAAGCCGCCCGCCACGTTGGGATTAATACCTGCAAAGATATTAAACCCTGAGTTTGCTAGGTCATATATCTCATCAGCATCTCCTGTAAGGAAGTGCCAATTTTGACTGAAAACATCCAAATTTTGGGCGTAACGCTTAAGCTGTACGGGAGTGTCTTTTTCGGGGTCAATAGTAAACGAAGCAATACCAAAATCGTCTCGGTCTCCAAAAGCCGCTTCAAGTCGTTTCATATTGGCATTCATAATCGGGCAAATGGTAGGACAGGTAGTAAAGAAAAACTCTATCACATACACTTTTCCCAAATAGTCCTCATTGGAAATGAGGCGGTTATCTTGGTTGGTAAACACAAAATCAGGAACACGCTTTGCCTCGCCATTAAGCGCAATAAACGAAAGTTCTGCAGGTTTACTCAAGCGTTTGTTGTCTACAATATCCGCTTGCTGAATACGCGAAATGATACGTGGAATAAAAATAATCCCAAACACCAAAACAATAAACGCAACTGCAATATAAGAGTAACGACGCATTATTGTGGATTTATGTCCGTATTATATTTTTTTAACGCCAAGCGGTATTCCGCCAAAATAACCTTAACATCATCTACCATATTGTTATTGATATCCGCAACAGAGCGCGCGTCATATCCCACAAAATCATCGTCATCTCTGCCGCGAAGATTCCCTTCTCTATCAATAATAAACACATAAGGGTTGGATAGATTTTGATCTAATTCTAAAGGTAAATACAAACTACCAAACATCGATTTTAACTGTTCGGACTCCAAAAAAACAAGGTTCCAACGCGACATATCGGTCCCCGTGGTTCCTTCGAGTTCGGTTTTTAAAGCTTCTGCTTGTTCCTCTGTTCCTTTAGGGAGTGCAATTAAAAACTGAAAATCTGCAAACTGATAAAAGCGTTTGTAAATCTTTTGATTGAGGTTGAGTGCCAAGGCTTTCTTGTCTTGCAAGGCATTCCCAAAAAAACCAAGTACGGTGATACGATCTTTAAATTGTGCATCGGAATACTGCCCAATTTCTTCAATATTTTGGGTTAGTATAGGGAGTTTTGCAAAGTGATTTACTCCCGAAGCAAAAAACAAATACACCACTAGCGGGAATACAAAAAGCACCACTAGAACAATGTATTTCTTCATATAAAAATTAAAAATTCCAACTCACAAAGCCTGATTCCATTACATTGTAAATGTAATCGCCCTCAACCAAAAGAATAAATGCGAGGTAAGGAATAAGGATTAATAATGGCAGCACTATTGAAGACGTAAAGCTACGTTTCTCATCGCGCAAATGCATAAAGTCCCAGGCAATGTAGTATGCTTTTACAATCGTGAGGATAATAAATATCCAGTTTAAGCTTTTCATCCCAAAAACAGGGGTCATCAAAAATGCAGGCTTAATAATTCCAAAGGCTACCTCAATGGCAGTAACAATGGAAAGAAAAATGAGTACTCCCCAAATTTTTTGTACGTTGGATTTGAAGGTAACCAGACCGCGGAAAATAGAAAGTTTATGTGCCATGTTATACAAGATAAAAGAAGGTGAATACAAATACCCAAACGAGGTCTACAAAGTGCCAATACAGCCCTACTTTTTCAACCATTTCGTAATGCCCCCGACGTTCGTAAGTACCTAACAATACGTTGAAAAAGATAATACCATTGATTACAACACCCGAGAATACGTGGAAGCCGTGGAAGCCTGTGATGAAGAAGAAGAAATCGGCAAAAAGGCGATTTCCATATTCGTTTCTTATGAGGTTTGCGCCTTCTACCACATACATCGCTTGCGCAATTTTTGCCTCAGATGCGGCACGATCAAGGACGATTTTGTGTCCAGATGCGTCAATCATTTCGGTCTTGACAAGCAAATCGGGGTTTGCCAAAAAGCCTTCTTGAACCTCAGCCACAGTATACGTGGGAAGGGTTGCCTCGTCTACATACCAAAGTCCATTGTCGGCAGCATGTTGCGCACGGTCTGTGGGCTGCGAAGTAGCAAATGAAGCAAGTGCCACGCGCTCACCCGAATCCGCAGAAACAAATTGCAAAATTTGTCCGCCTTTAGTTTCAAGTGCACCATACTCGCCTTTGATAAAGTTTTTCCACTCCCATGCTTGTGAACCCACAAACACCGCTCCACCAATAATGGTAAGCAGCATGTATACAGCGACCTTGTTTTTCTGCATTTTGTGTCCGGCATCTACTGCCAAAACCATAGTTACTGAAGAGAAAATAAGTATAAAGGTCATCAATGCCACGTAGTACATCGGGGCGTTTACCCCATGCAAAAACGGGAAGTGAAAAAACACTTCATCAGCAATGGGCCAAGAATCAATATTTTTAAAACGCGAAAAGCCGTAGGCGACAAGAAATCCAGAGAAGGTCAAGGCATCTGAAACGATGAAAAACCACATCATCATTTTACCATATGATGCATTTAGTGGCTTATTGCCTCCACCCCAAACGTTCTCGTTTTCTACTAGGTTGGTTGTTGCTTCCATGTGTGGGTAATGGTTAAATTGAGTACAAAATTACGGATTAAACTTTATCTTAAAAAGAATAAAAAGACAAATAAATAGAGCCATAAAAAGCCCAAGAAATGCCAAAAGGTGTGCGCCAAGACAAATCCTAGGGGTTTGTCTGAGTAACGCCCTTTTAAATGATTAAATAGAACCACTAAAAGTACGACAATCCCGCCAACAAGGTGCGCAAAATGCGTCATGACAAGTACATACAAAAACGAGGTGGTTACCGTACTCTCTGCTCCTGTAAAATAATACCCATCAGCCACAACACTTCTAAAGCCTACCCATTGTGTTAGCGAAAAAACTACGGCAAGAACCAAAGTAGTTGAGATATAAAACGTAACTGCAGAATTGTTCTTTTCCTTGAGTTTGGCAAACGCCATCCAAAACGTAATACTGCTAAGAATGATTACGAGCGTACTCACATAAAAGGCCGAGGGCAGTTTAAAATCTGTAAGCCAATCGGGGCGTGCTTTGCTGACCACATAGGCACTCGTAAGTCCGGCAAACATCATGGTCATGCTAATCATGGCAAACCACAGCATCATTTTTTTGGCTTTTGCCTGTGGGGTCAAAAGGGAAGGATGAAAACTCATTTATAAAAATTTATCTATTACATATATCCATTGTATTGCGGTTATGTACACAATACTCACTATCAATAATTTTTTTGCGCTGGATTGATTTTGATTGCGGTATAATGCGAATCCAAACCACAACAACACAAAACCCGCTAAGACTACTGCAATTGCTCCGGGAACGGAAAGCACTAATGCGCCACTTAATCCAAGTAAGGGGAAAACCGAAATTACCATCGTCCACAGGGTGTAGAGAATAATTTGTAGGGCGGTAGCGTTTCCGGGTTTTCCTGTGGGCAACATATTGATTCCTGCGCGTTGATAATCGTCGTGCATATACCAACCAATTGCCCAAAAGTGCGGAAACTGCCAAAAGAACTGAATCATAAACAATACGCCGGACTCAATGCCAAAGCTACCTGTTTCGGAAACCCAGCCCAACATAAAGGGAATTGCACCTGGAATAGCACCTACAAAAACGGAAAGCGGTGTTACTGTCTTGAGGGGTGTGTAAGCACAGGTATATAAAAACACTGAAATAGCACCAAACATGGCGGTTTTAGGGTTGAACGAATACAATACCACAAGCCCCAAAATGAGCAAGCTTAGCGCAATAGCAAATGCCATTTGCACCGACATACGCCCCGAAGGAATAGGACGGTTTTGGGTGCGCTTCATTTTGGCATCTATCTCCTTTTCAATGATTTGATTAAACGCATTTGATGCGCCTGCCAAACCATAGCCACCAACAGAAAGCAATAGAATATGCAAAATACTTGGCGAGGGTGCTGCCAACACGTATCCTGCCACAGAAGAAAACACCACACTTAGCGTGAGTCGTGCTTTGGTAAGCAACAACGCATCGGAGAGGAAAAGCGAAAGCGCAGGAGATTTTTGGGTTTTTGTTAGCATAGATGACGCACCATTGAGTGCGCAAAGATACTGTACAAAAGCAGCTTACGCAACGTAAATTAGCGTCAGCGTTTGGCTACTGCAACCTAAAATTGATAGGAATACTAAACGGTACCCTTACGGCACGTCCGCGTTGCTTGCCGGGTGTCATTCTTGGGAGTTTAGAAATGATGCGTTCTGCCTCTTTCTCTAAATTTTTATCTGGGCCTCGAGTTCTTACACTAGTGATCGTTCCATCTTTATCAATGACAAACTGCACATAAACCCTTCCTTGAATCCCCATTTCTTGCGCAATTTCAGGATAACGGAAATTCTTGTTAATATGACGCTGTACTTTGTCTTGAAAACATTTTCTACGCTCCGATTTTTTTACGTTTTCACAGCCTGGATATAGCGGTACGTCCTCAATAATGGCAAAAGGCACATCTACCTCTACTTCTTCTTCCAACACCTCTACTTCTTCAATAACTTCTTCCTGCGTGGTTTCCGTAGATTCAATAACGGTTTCCTCTACTTCTTCTTCGTCTTCAACTACCTCTATGACTTGAGGAGCTGCAGGAGGCGGAGGCGGGGGGGGTGTTTTAAGCTGCTCGGTTAATGGCACTTCCTCAACTTCATCATCTACGACATCAAGAATACCAATGTCGATAATAGACTTATCGTAGGTTTTCCACTCAACAAGTCTCCAAGACACAAGTAAAACAATACAGAGCCCTAAAGCAAAATAAAGACTGCTGTTTTTAATTAAATCTACTTTCGGATTTTTTTTTGGCTCCATAACATAAGTATTTAAGATTTGATAATCAAACCTACAAAATTTTTGCCAAAAAAAAGCCCAGCGTTTGCCGGGCGTTATTTTTTTATTGTAAACGGAAGGTAATGGGTATACTAAACGGCACACGCACAGGTCGCCCACGTTGTTTTCCGGGAGTCATTTGAGGAAGTTTCGAAATTATTCGGTTAGCTTCCTTTTCTAAGTTTTTATCTGGACCACGGGTTCTAATGCCGGTAATGGTGCCATCTTTTGAAATAATAAATTGCACATAAACCCTTCCTTGAATGCCCATTTCTTGCGCAATTTCAGGATAACGGAAATTCTTAGCAATGTGACGTTGAATTTTTTCTTGAAAACAACTTCTACGCTCCGATTTCTTTACGTTTTCACAGCCTGGAAACAGTGGCACATCTTCGATAATTGCAAAGGGAACGTCAACATCAATTTCTTCTTCAAGTACTTCAACTTCCTCGATAACCTCTTCTTGTGTGGTTTCGGTAGATTCGATAACGGTTTCTTCGACTTCTTCCTCATCCTCAACTACCTCAATAATTTCGGGGGCTGGAGGGGGTGGCGGAGGGGGTGGGGTTTTAATTTGTTCCGTTATGGGTACGAGTTCGTCATCATCATTTTCAACATCTAAGGCCTCATAACCATACATGGATTTATCATAGGTTTTCCACTCAATACTTTGCCAAGCAATAAACAGTACCGCACAAAGCCCAATGGCAAAGTAAAGACTACTGTTTTTTCTTAAATCAGCTTTCGGATTTTTCTTTGGTTGCATGTGAATTGTTTAGCTTCGGGCTAAAATAATAATTTTACTGTTTAAATTTAAATAAATATAAAAACTAACTTTCTGACTATGAAATAACCGCTTGATAGCCTTCGTCTGAGAGTAAGTTTTCAATTTCAGAAGCATCGCTCAATTTTATTTTCACAATCCAGCCTTCGCCATAAGGGTCATCATTAACAAGCTCGGGAGTGTCTTCCAAAGCTTCGTTAAACGCTACAATTTCACCCGACAAGGGCACAAACAAATCTGAAACCGTTTTAACCGCCTCAACAGTACCAAAAACATCTTCTTTGGCAAGGGTTTCGCCAACCGTTTCTACCTCTACATAAACAATATCTCCCAATTCACCTTGTGCAAAGTCGGTAATACCAACAGTAGCTTCATTGCCTTCAATGCGTACCCATTCATGGCCTTGGGTGTATTTTAATTCTTGCGGAATATTCATATTAGAATTTTGGCTAAAAGTACAGCAAAAAATAGCTAATTTCCAAAATTGTAACGCAGGGTAATTCCCGAACGGATATTGGTTTGTGGGAAGGCTGTAGAAATGGCAAATTTTGAAAATACATGATCGTAAAAGAAGAGTGCCGTAAAGTTGCGCGATAGCGCGTAATCGGCAGATACTTTCAACGACCAAAGCCGTTGTCCTGCAGTAACTTGATCACTTAACAAGTCTAAACTGCGAATAAGGGTAATGTTATCTCTTACCGACAAATCCCCTTTGATGTTAATATCTCCTTTCAAGTTGGTTGATTTACCCCCAACATTTGTCTTAAACTTTACATCTTTGATGCGGTACCCTAGACCGACAATCCATTCATCACCCGAAGTTTCGGTAAGCAAGTTGTTATCTAGCGAAAGGGATAACGCCCGATCTTTACGTACCTCGGCAGATACTTGGAGGCTGTTTTTCAGTTCAAAATCAACTTTCATAAGCGGATTAAACTGCTCAACCAAATTCACATTGGTATATAAAACCTTGTTCATAAAATTCCCAGACTGGTCTTTGCCATTTGGTTGATATTCTAAGTTTGTGGTAAAGGCATTGAGCGTATGACTGGCGCGATAGCCATGTGCAATCGCAAAGCGGTTAAAACGTTTTTTAAAGGATTTTAAACGCATCAATCCCGTGTACTGCATATTCCAATTGGGCAATGGGAAAGAGCGCTTCGCATCGAATGATACGCTGTTTGGGTTCTCACCCGAGTAAGCTGCCAAAAAAGCTGGGATAAGCACCGCCTGATTGTTTTTGCCAAAGCCTTTTGGGAAACCATCTGCATCCACATCCCCGGCGCTAACACCACGGATTGCGGCCAAGCGTTGCGCGATAACCAATCGGTTTGTTTTCAAATCCGAAAAGGCTTGCGATTCCAATCCACTTCCGCTAAATGCCGTACGAAGCATAATTGTAGAGATTTCAAAATTCCCAAACAAACGTGGTGAAAGTGCATTATAGACACCATTCACAACGCTAAAGTTTTCGGCATTGTTCTCAGAATAACTTCTACTTCCAGTAAGGTCTAATTGTAAGCCTTGCAACAAACCAATGTTAGCATTATAGCTTATATCGGTATTATGCACTGTAGTGTATGCTTGATTGAAATTTGGAAATTCGGTGAGCCACCCTCTTTTGGCAGCTTCAAAACGAATATCTTTTTGACGACCCAAAGCAAATTCCATTCCCGGATTCTGCGTGCCTAAAAATCCGATATTTTGCGTATAGCCCGGAAGCACCGTTCCGTTGTTTTCGCTGTACGAAAATTGAGCACGTTCTAACGCTGTAATCAATCCCACAAGAGTGTTGGTGATTTTTACGCCAGGTTTCTTTTTTGCAGCATTGCCTGTTTTCTTGCGCAACCCAAGTGCAGAGTATAAAGTGCGCATATTGGCACTCCCGTTCCACTGAATGGTATTTGCATTTTGCAATGTATGTACAACACCAAGAACGTTATTGTTTTCGTCTACTACATTGGCCAGTGAAGTAGCCCCGCGTTGCCAATTGAAATTTCCGGTGTAGGAATACGTCCCATTAAGGAAAGAAAGCATCGGAATAAGCCTAAACGGCAATTGATAGGTTGCCCCAATAGATTGATCAAAACGATCCATTTGACCCATATCCCAAAGACCATCCCAAATATCGAGTTCTTTGTTTACGCGGGTAGTTCCACCAGGACTATCTTCCAAATAGTTACGCACAATATTTCTACTCGATGCCGAGAAATCTAATCGAAGGGAATTGGTAAGGTTATGATTTACCGTAAACAACCAATCAAACAGATAGTTACGCTGTTGTAAATCGGGTAAGGCTATTTGATTTGAATTTTCTAAACCCTCCAAATATACCTGTCTAAACCGCTGGCTTTGAAATGTCCGGTTGATGTTTGCTCCAAGCGTGACCGAGCTAGGCATCAAATTAAAATTCAACTCAGACAACCAACGCAAATACTGTTTTGATGAAATGGCTTTTACTTTTCCTAGGGGTTTTACAGAAAGTGGCTTAAAAGAGTAGTTATAGCCTGCACCCAAACGCACGTTTTTGAAGGCGTAATCTTCAATTTCAAAATCATTGCGTTTTTCCTCGTTATAGGCATACGAAAAATCGAAATTTTCCACGTCAAAAAAATCTTCTTTGGATTCGGCACCACGTTGTTTTCGAACGCCTATAAGATTTATGCTTTTCAGCTTAGAAACACTAATCGCCTGTTCACGAATCGAGTCTCTTTGGCTTTCACGATCGGCAGTATCCAATCGGTCTTGAAGTTTAATATCCCTGTAATAAGGATCGTATTTTGGAGTAATCACTTCCTGATTGTAGCTGTAACTTACTGGTAATACCAATCCCCATTTTTTGGGAAAAAGCATTCCTGCATTCACACTTGTAGTCACTCCATAGGAACGTGTGTCGTCTTGACTGCGTAGGTTTGGCGATTGGTCGATGGCGCCAAAACCAACAGTTGAAATGGCACCGTTGACCGTAACATTAGCAAAATCGGCAAGGTTGGCATCCAAAGCACCCAAAGCAGCCCAACCGCCTTGCGAATCGATTTCAGACAAACGCAACTCGTTAAACCAAACTTCTCCGCTTAACTTTTCACCAACAGTAGTGTTTGGGTTTTTAACCCCAACAACCAAAGTACGTATAGCGCCTAGTGTTGGATTTCCGCGTATCGCCAATTTGTATTTTTTTCCTCCTGGAAGGCTCGATATCGGAGCAAATTCATCTATAGGATTGAGGTCTTCATCAAAGTAAGTTGCCCCTTCTATTTTGCGGTTAGAAATCGATTTTGCTTTGAGTTTGGTTAGCAAGTCCACAGGAATATCAATTTCGTTGCTTGCATTTTGCCAGATTTCCTCTGCACTCAAATTGTTAGAAACCCCTGCGGTGAACGCCGTAGGTTTTAATGGGATTTCAATTTGGTAGTAATTCTCTGAGATATCTGTTCCCAAACGAATAAATGCCACCATACGCTTATCAAATTCCTCTTGTGCTCCCTCGCCAGGAAGTGGATTTTCACCAGTTAAAGACTCCGCGTGCAGGAACATCCGCAAACGCTTATACTGACGCATGTCTAAATCCAAATGCTTATAAACCCCTTCGGCATCTTTGGGTTCCAAATCTTTAACCCGAAGCGAAAGCGACTGTTCGTTTTCGCGAATAAGGTTGTTGTAACTATTTAAGGTTTCACGCACGATTCCCGGAGGCAGTTTGTACCGAATAGGCGTTCGGGTTTCATTCTCCAAAATGTTTACCGCGCTCACCTCTAGCTGGGTGTTGGGGTATGGAATTTCTTGGGTGTTTAGTGGACCAGGCACTCTTGTCCAGTCGGCACGAACAATGTCTAATGTACCAAAACGGAATACGGTTGGGTTTTTAAACCCTGATACTAACATCCGCATAAATCGGATAGAGCGTAAATCTTCCATGCCGTTTATGGCTTCAAAATACTTTTTATAAACAGGAGCTTCGTAGTAATCCGGCACCACAGGAATGCGGAATTGCAGCCAACGTGCTGTAGCAACCTGCCCGTTTGGCAATTCAATATTATTGGTTTCGCGCACATCAAATAAAAACGGATGTACACCTACTTGCATGTTCTTACCAATAGGAATACGATATTGAAAATATCGATCTATGGTATTCATGGTATTATCTTGGTTGAGGTCTTCAGCGTCGGGAATGGTATAGGAACCTCGGAATTGCTCGGTAACCTCAAGAGGTGAATTACCCTGTGTGCCGTTATAATTTTTGTATCGTTCTAAAACAGAACCACTGCCCTGACCAAAATAGGTGTAGTTGTCTCCGGCAGGGTCTTCTGCAGGACCATTTGAGTAAATAAGGCGTTCCTCGTCATCTGTCAGTCCGTCCAAACCAACGTCTTGAAGTGCCCGATTTTGACCATCGGCATCAAAGGCATACACAAGCGATTGGGTTGCTGGAGTAATTCCCCAAGAGGTATTGTAGGTTGCAGTGTTTTGACCCGAAGCAGGCAATCCGTTCTCGTATTGCTTGCGTCCGTCTTTTAAAACATCTTCAGAAATATTTCCCAAATGAAACACCAACTCTCCCAAGTCGTTGGATGCGCTTACTTGGTCAGAAAAAGTATCTAGTAGCCAAAATTCAATGTACTCCACATTGGATTGCGCAAAATCTGTGGTAGTCATAGCACGCGTAATCCCCGCCCAATTGTCTTCTGGGTTTGTACCAAAACTCGGCGCATTGTTGTAGGGTCCTCTTTCGGCAGGATAATACGCCAAATCAAAGGTATATTGTACCGTAGATTGCCCTTGAACCACATCTTGCTGAGGGAAAATCTCATCAATAAAAATACGACGTGTGGCGTTGGTCGACAAATCATCATCGGTAATGCCACTTGGTCGCCTTCTTGAATAAAACAAAGGGTCAATGTTGTACCATGCGAGTTTAGCTCGTTGAAAGCCTGAACTAATATCATCAACGCCTGCATTTGATCCTGCAATAGGAAGCTGTTGCGAAGGTGCAGGCACACTCGACAAGTACCACGAATAGGTATCGCGAATGTCGAGATTGGTTTGTGTTCCCTCAAAATCGTCAATATAAGAAGTCACCGCATTGTTGAGTTGTGTTCCACGTGGTGCGCCTACGTTCAGATAAGCTGCCTCTGCACGAATAGACACGTTTGAAGCAACCTGAGTGTCTATGTTTGGAAGTTTATTTACCATTCTTGTGAGAAATGGAATTTCCTTAGAAAAGGTACCGCTAAGTCCAAACATGCTGTTATTTACGGGCTCAGTGCCATAATTTGCTTTTTGGGTTAGGGGGCGTTCGCTCAAGCGCAAATACGTTCCGCCTAAGAGTAAATCGTCATTAACTTTATGCTCGGCAGTGAAGCCCATAAAGCGTCTGTTTTGTTGTCCAAAAAGAGAGTTACTTTCCGTAGAAACCTCAATGGGAATATTGGAATTTTTAATGCTTTCATTCAAAATAGTAACCCGCCCAAGCTGGTAATTTACCGTATAATCCAATCCCTCTTGCAACAATCGTCCACCTGCCGTTACCCGCACCGATCCGCGAGGCACATTAAACGCACCCAACGCAATGCCCTGTCCGCCACCTGAAGATTTGTAGCGACCCTTAAGCTCAAATTTGTTGTAACGCTGATAATCTGCGGCATCGGCTTTGGTAATGTCGTACATCTCTTTGTAGACATACTTCTTTTGGTTTTTGTTGTAGTAATTTCTATCGGAGTAATCTTCTTGTGGGTCGTTTGATTTCAGCAAGTCAAAAAGGTATTCTCCAAAAGGTTCTACACTGGGGAAAATAATCTGACCTTGTTCGGGAAAAACAGTAATGCCACTTATGTAGTCGAAAAAACCATCGCCCTCAGCCTCTGCATCTTGGTAAATATTCAGCTTATCTAAGCCAAACAAATTCAATAAAATACGCTCATCTGTACCGCTCGGCCACGAAGCTTCATCCTCGGGGCGAATAAAGTTTGCAGGCGAAGGATCGGTGTATAAAATATTAAATACAAAATCTTCTTGCTCCAACTGAAAAGCACCAATGTTGTAGACGTTTTTCATCATTAAATCAAAGACAGGTTGCGCCACATCTAATACGGAGCTTTTTAGCATTTTCAGTACAAGACTGTTGTTATTCACAACAGGAGCTGTACTAGGATTGGCTACGGTTGTAGAGGGCACCCCATCACCGGCAAATTCACCCACCTGATAGGTTTGTCCGTTTACGGTGTATTGGAATGCTACCGCCAAAACCTCGTCGTTGTTTAGGGGTTGATTTAAAGAAATATAGCCCAATTGTTCGTGCAGTCTATATTCCGTTTGATCCAATTTTCTAGCACTTTCCAAGACGGCATAATCAAGTCCCTCGTTTACTTGTACTGAAAGTGAGCCAAATCCACTTTGGGCAGTGGCAATGTCACGAATAGCACTCGTAAGTAAACCTGTACCTCCAATGGCTAAGGGGTCTAATTTGTTTGCACCATTTGCCGGAAAGGCTCCTGGAGCTACGTTGAAAAATCCGGGGGATATATCGTCAATACTAGTAACGTCGGGGTTTGTTTCCCCCAAATCTTGTAGGGCAAGAATGTTTCGCACATTTGAAGTCCGTGCCGATCGATTTGTTACCCAAACTTCAAGCCGTGTAATTTGAATGGGAGAGTTGATATAGGGGTATGTTTTTACCGATTTGTCGTAAGTATCTCTAAAATACTGTGCTAAAAAAAAGTGGCGGTTGTCTTCGTAGTCTAGTGCAAAAAGTGAAAATTCTTCTAAAGTCCCCTCTCCGTTGGTTTGAATGGTTTGGGTTTGGGAGCGTTGCTCCGAAATTACTGCGGCAATATTGGTGTTACCAAATTTGAGTTGTGCTTTTACCCCAAACAAACTTTGTGCCCCTGATATGAGCGAACTATTAAGTGGCATATTCACATTACCTACTTCCAATTTTTGAAGAATACCATCTTCGTTTCCGCTAATCCCTTGTTCTGCAAGGTTTTTGATATTGCCTAATGCATTTTGGCCTTTGCCCACCAAGCCTTTTCCTTTGTTTACCAATTCTTTACCTTTATTTATGGTATTAGTGATCTTACTTGGCACCAAATCTTCAGGAAAGAAATCTAATTTTATGACACGCTGAAAATCGAAAGTAGATTGGGTGTCATAATTGGCATTTACCTTGAGTCGGGTGCCAATGGTTCCCGAAAGGCTAAGGTTGATACGTTGGTCAAAATCAAAACCTAAACTACTTTGGTTTCGAGGAGATAAACTCGGATTTCCAGATTTTTGATAGCGAATCCCCAAATCGATACTCGCAGAACCTTGTGGTCGTATATTGATTTCATTACTCCCAAAAACAGTTTCAAAAAATTTATTGTTTACGTAGTAATCGGGCAATAGGTCTTGCTGTGTTTCTTCGTCATCAACAATTCCGGCTAGGGCCTGTTGCTTTTCACGGACATAAGTACGTGTTTTCTCAGCCATAACGCGTTTATGATACTGATCGGGTGTGAGAACAAGCGGTTGCTCGGCATCTATTTTACCTACTTTTACATTGTAGAAATACAAGTTTAGTTTAGGGTCATAGGTGTAAGAGCTTGCAAAGGAAGTTGGCTTTTGCTTGAGGGCAATTTGTTGTAGGTTTTGTGCCAACACAAGGCTATCTTGAACAGAATTTTGACAAAACAAATACGAACCAGCTGCTGCCCAAACGAGCATAATAAATAAGCCTTTTTTCGTATAGGTTCTATAGTTCATTATAGTTTGTTGAGTGCGTTTTTGATGATGCGTTCCACGGGCATATTGGGTTCTACTTGCAACAAGGCATCTACAACCTTCTGTGTTTGTTTGATTGGGTAGCCTAAAACACTCAATGCAGATAACGCTTCATCGCGTTGTGTATTGTTTGAAACAAGAGATATTTCTCCTTCTTCCAACAATCCAGTTACCTTATCACGTAGGTCCACAATTACACGTTGGGCAGTTTTTGCCCCAATTCCTTTTATGGCTTGGATGGCAGGAACGTTGTCGGATTGGATGGCTTGAATAACTTCTTGGGGATTCATAGACGAAAGCATCGTACGGGCAGTGTTGGCGCCAATACCACTAACGCTAATGAGCAATCGAAAAACACTTCGTTCCACTTCTTCCATAAATCCATAGAGCGTGTGTGCGTCTTCGCGTACTTGGTGATGGGTGAAAATACGAATGTGTTCGTCTTCGGGCAATTGTCCATAGGTGTGCAGCGATATATGAACTTCGTACCCTACTCCACTGCAATCTACTACCAAAGTTGTAGGGGTCTTACTTACAAGTCTTCCGTTGAGTTGTGTAATCATATCTTTTTGTTTTGTGCATCTACTACCGCTACAGCAGTCATGTGAACAATTTCATCTACACTTGCTCCCAATTGTAAAATATGCACAGCGTGTTTTAATCCCATCATAATGGGACCTATAGAAAGTGCGTTGTCCATTTCTTTGATGAGTTTGTAGGCAATATTCGCCGCATTTAAGTCTGGAAACAATAAGGTGTTTACTTCTTTACCTGCAATTTTAGAAAAAGGAAATTTTGCTGTGCGCATGGTTTTATTGAGCGCAAAATCTGCTTGAATAGGTCCATCCACATCAATAAAAGGTGCGGAGCGATGTAGCAAGGAAACCGCCTCATTAACTTTTTGTGCGTCTTCATTTTTAGAAGAGCCAAAGTTGGAATATGACAACATGGCCACCTTAGGCTCCATACCAAAAAGCGTTGCAGTATAAGTGGTCATTTGGGCAATTTTTGCCAAATCCTTTGCATTGGGATTGATATTGATAGAGGTATCTGCCAAAAATAAAGGTCCACGATTCGTAATCATTAAATTGGTAGTCGCCACACGATTTACGCCATCTGCCTTATCTATCACATGCAAAACCGGCTTTAACACATTCGGATAACTACGACTGTAACCCGAAATCATCGCATCGGCATCGCCCTCACGAACCATCATGGCGGCAAAATAATTGCGCTCTCGCATACGTCTATTTGCATCATATTGTGTTACTCCTTTACGTTGGCGCAATCTCCAATAGGTGTTGGCATAGGCTTCGCGTTGCGATTTAACCTCATCCTTTTTTGGATCAATAATAAGAACATCTGCGTCAAACTCTAAGGTTTGCATGAGTTCCTTAACACGTGCAACATTACCTAACAAAATAGGCTCGGCAATACCTTCTTCGTGTACCAATTGCGCTGCCTTGAGTACATCCAATTCTTCAGCTTCGGCATAGACCACACGTTGCGGGCTGCGTTTAGCTTGGCTTGTAATAAGGCGTACCAATTTTTTATCCGACCCTGTACGCTGATGCAATTCCTCTTGATATTTTTCCCAATTTTCTATGGGAGCTTGTGCCACGCCACTTTCCATGGCTGCCTTTGCCACCGCCATAGGCACAGTAGTAATAAGTCGTGGATCAAAAGGTTTGGGGATGATATAATCCTCACCAAAAGCAAGTTTGGTGGTGCCATACGCAATGTTTACTTGCTCAGGGACGGTTTCTTTTGCCAAATCGGCAAGTGCATAAACCGCTGCCATTTTCATGGCTTCGTTTATTTTGGTAGCCCTCACGTCCAAAGCCCCTCTAAAAATAAACGGAAATCCAAGTACGTTGTTCACCTGATTCGGAAAATCGGAACGCCCCGTTGCCATAATTACGTCATCTCGTGTGGCTACCGCTAGGTTGTAATCTATCTCCGGGTCGGGATTTGCCATGGCAAATACAATAGGTTTGCCAGCCATAGCTTTTAACATTTCAGGCGTCATGATATCGGCTTTTGAAAGCCCAATAAACACATCTGCCCCCACAAGTGCCTCTTCCAAAGTATGCACATCAGTTTCGGTAGCAAATTCTTTCTTTTGCGCTGTAAGGTTTTCTCGGTCTGCTCTGATAATCCCTTTGCTGTCGGTCATCATCATGTTTTGAGGCAACACACCCAAGGCACGATACAATCGCGCACACGAAATGGCTGCTGCGCCAGCACCGCTGATCACCATTTTGATGGAAGCCATGTCTTTATTTGCTAGTTCTACGGCATTCAATAATGCCGCTCCCGAAATGATTGCCGTTCCATGTTGGTCATCGTGCATTACGGGAATATTGAGCTCTTCCACCAAACGGCGTTCAATTTCAAACGCCTCAGGGGCTTTGATATCCTCCAAATTTATCCCGCCAAACGTGGGGGCAATATTTTTAACCGTTTCTACAAATGCATCAACATCTTTTGTATCCACCTCAATATCAAACACATCTATACCCGCAAAAATCTTAAACAACAAGCCTTTCCCCTCCATAACGGGTTTAGAGGCTTCGGGACCAATATCACCCAATCCCAATACGGCAGTACCGTTTGAAATTACGGCTACCAAATTGGCTTTGTTCGTGTATTTGTATACGTTTTCGGTAGATTTTTCAATCTCCAAACAAGGCTCGGCAACCCCAGGAGAATATGCCAGCGAAAGATCGCGCTGACTGGTGTAAGGCTTACTAGGATTTACCTCTAGCTTTCCGGGTTTTGGCTTGGCGTGATAGATGAGCGCCTCTCGACGTTTACTTTCTTGACTCATTTGGTCATGGTTTTGAGATGGGAAAGGTATTGAATTCTTGTTATTTTAAAAACTCAAGATTGCGTTTTAATCCAGAAAATCCTGTGCGTTGTACTGCGCTAACTTCAAACAATCTATCAAAAACCTCTTCCGTGATTTCTTCCCAATCGTTTTTTGAAAGTTGCATCAGTTCTGGATGTGGCTCAAAATCCGACTCGTTGTGTGGAATAGAAAATCGATTCCACGGACATACTTCTTGGCAAATATCGCAGCCAAATGCCCAATTGTCAAACTGTCCTTTTACCTCTGTTGGAATGGCATCTTTGAGTTCAATAGTAAAATACGAAATACACTTACTGGCATCCAATTGATAGGGCGCCACAAAGGCATTGGTGGGGCAAGCATCAAGGCAAGCCGTACAAGAACCGCAATGATCGGTTACCGCACCATCTGGGGCAAGGTCTAAATCAACAATAAGCTCTGCAATAAAAAAATAGGATCCGTTTTGTTTGCGAATCAGGTTTGTGTTTTTGCCTATCCAACCCAAACCACTTTTGGCAGCCCATGCCTTTTCCAATACGGGAGCAGAGTCCACAAAAACACGACCCTCAACAGCACCTATCTGCTGCTGAATTTCATGCATAAATTCAAACAGCTTGTCTTTGACAACACGGTGATAGTCTTTGCCGTAGGCGTATCGTGCAATTTTGGGCGCAGCCTTATCTTGTTGAGAGGTGCTAGGAAAATAGTTGTATAACAACGAGACCACACTTTTGGCCCCAGGCACAAGTTTCCTTGGGTCTAAGCGTTTGTCGAAGTTGCGAGCCATATAGCCCATTTCGCCGTGGTAATTTTGCGTAAGCCAGGCTTCCAGTCTAGGCGCTTCTTCTGCTAAAAAATCGGCTTTGGAAATGCCACACGCCATAAAGCCCAGGCGTTGGGCAATTTGCTTTACGATAGCAGCATGGTTTTCGCGGCTCAAAACAAGCCTTTTTGGGTGTTGGGCATCGATTTGCCCAAGTGTTTATAGGCTTTTTCGGTAACCTCTCGCCCACGGGGGGTGCGTACCAAAAAGCCCTCTTGAATCAAAAAGGGCTCATAAACCTCCTCTAGGGTTTCACTATTTTCAGAAACCGCTGTAGCCAGGGTGTTAATACCAACAGGTCCGCCTTTAAATTTTTCGATAAGGGTGGTGAGGATTTTATTGTCCATTTCGTCCAAACCATGCGCATCTACATGTAGGGCTTTAAGCCCAATATGCGTGATTTCTGTGTCTATCGTACCGTTACCTTTGATTTGTGCAAAGTCGCGCACACGGCGCAAAAGCGCATTGGCAATACGAGGCGTGCCTCGGCTACGCCCAGCAATTTCAATGGCAGCAGCTTCCTGAATGGGAATGTTTAAAATTCCCGCACTTCGAGTTACTATTCCTGCCAATACCTCAGCGGAATAATATTCCAACCTACTGTTGATGCCAAAGCGTGCCCGCATGGGTGCGGTAAGTAAACCCGAGCGCGTTGTAGCCCCCACAAGGGTAAACGGACTGAGTTCTATTTGTACCGAACGGGCGTTAGGTCCCGTTTCTATCATAATATCGATGCGGTAATCCTCCATAGCGGAGTACAAATACTCCTCCACAATAGGGCTAAGGCGGTGAATTTCGTCAATAAAGAGAACGTCTCTGGGCTGCAAATTGGTGAGCAAGCCTGCCAAATCGCCAGGTTTGTCCAACACCGGACCGGAGGTGAGTTTTAGGTTTACGCCCAACTCATGTGCCAAAATATGCGCTAGCGTGGTTTTGCCCAACCCCGGAGGACCATGCAACAAGGTATGGTCTAAAGGCTCCTCGCGCTGATTGGCAGCTGCGACAAAAATTTCAAGGTTTTCCAGTACTTGCGGTTGCCCGCTAAAGTCGTTAAAGCTAAGCGGACGCAACGCACGATCGATGTCGTGCTCTTCGTTACTTAGGTGCTCGCCGGTTGGGTCTAGATGCTCGTTCATCTATCCAAAGATACGCAAAAGAAAAAAGCCTCCTAACGCGAAGCTATAGCAAAACCGCGGGCAATATGGCTAAGGGCTTTGTTGTCTATTATTTGTAGGGATTTGCCACGGCTTTTTACCCAGCCGCTTTGCTCAAAACTTTTTAGCGCACGTATGACAGATTCTGTGGCGGTACCAATAAAGTTTGCCATTTCGGTGCGTTTCAGGTAAATGTTAAACGCCCCGTTTTCGTCTACGCCAAATTCCTGCTGCAAATACCGCAATAAAATCGCCAACCGCTCGTGTACTTGGTTTTGCCCCATGGCAACAATTCGTTCATCAGTGGCTTTTATATAACCCGCTAGCGTTTTAATAAGATATTCACTAAACGAAGGGTCATGCTGTATAGCGTGTTCCAAAGATTCAGAGGGTAAAAAACACGCCTTTACAGGGGTTAGGGCAACCGCCTTAAGATTTGTTTTTTCTTCGTTTACCATACTCCTGATACCCAGAAGCGTATCCATTCCCAACAACTGTATGATTTGCTCGCTTCCCTGACCGCTAAGCTTTACTATTTTGCAAATTCCTTGCTTAATGCAATAAACCCCTTTGAGCGAGGTATTTTCCTCAAAAATGGTTTCTCCAGCCGAAAAGGATACTAACTCAAATTTGGGAAGCGCAGCCCCTGAGCATAAATTTTTTGAAAGTGCACAACCACAACATATAGACATAAGCGTAAGTATTTGGTACCCTAAATGTACAAAAAAATTACCGAATTCTAAAACATGATAAATGTCAGTTTTTATAATTATTTCAATCCTGACCTTTGACATATCAGATGAAGCGCGTCAAATGTTACCATTGTGGCACCAAAACACCTGTGGAAGAAAGCCATCAGGATATTCCTGTTTTTTGTTGTGCAGGCTGCGAAACCGTATACCAAATCATTCACGAGCATCAGCTTGATTCCTTTTATACCTATTATCCGCAAAAGGGGGTAGCCCCAAAGAAAAAAAAGAGCTACGCTTTTTTGGCAGACGAAACGCTGTGGGCGCATTGGGTACAGTTCAAAGAAGGTGGAAAAGTGCGTGTTGCCTTGTCTATCCCCAATATCCATTGTAGTGCTTGTGTTTGGTTGTTGGAGCATTTGCATCATATCGAGACAGGAGTGCTGCACAGCCACGTCAATTTTTCAAAACGTATGTTGCACGTGGTATTTGATGAATCCCTTTGCACTTTGGAAAAGCTCGCCCTTCTACTCGACCGCATGGGCTATCTACCCGATTTTAGCCTTGGTGCGCAAAAAAAAGTGCGCAAACAAAAAAGCAAACAAAGCCTTTGGCTCAAAATCGGCATTGCTGGATTTGCCTTTGGCAACACCATGTTTTTGGCATTGCCAACCTATTTTGAAAAAAGCGAACCCTGGCTAGACGCCCTGCGCCCGTGGTTCGACACCCTGATGTTTGCCCTGAGTATTCCCGTGGTATTTTATGCCGCCCAACACTATTTTGTACAATCGTTTAAAAGTATTAAACAACGCATTTGGTCGTTAGATATCCCCATTGCACTGGGTATAAGCGTGCTTTTTCTTAAGAGTATACATGCAACTTTTATCGCTCACGAACTTCCCTATTTTGATAGCCTTACGGGATTAGTTTTCTTTCTGCTGTTGGGGCAATTCATGCAACAAAGCGTATATGCCTCCACCGATTTTGAACACGAATACGCATCCTTTTTTCCATTGGGCGTTACCCTTATCCGCGCAGATAAAACCGAAACGGTTACCCCCATTGAACACATTAAAAAAGGAGATGTGATGCTGTTACGCCCCGAGGAAATTATTCCCGTAGACGGTGTGATTCATCAAGGTGAAGCACACATTGATTACAGTTTTGTTACTGGCGAATCGGAGTCGGTGCTCAAAAAAAAGGGCGCGTGGGTATTTGCCGGCGGAAGAATTAAAGAACGTATTGCTTTTGTGAAGGCTGAGAAGGTCATGGATGAAAGTTTTTTGCTGCAATTGTGGCAACAAGACCTTTCGGAAAAACACCTAAAAAAAGAACAGCCCTCCTTTGCAAATCGGATAAGCAAATATTTCACGCCTACCATTTTACTGCTAAGCGCCTTGTCTGGAATTGTGTGGTGGTTTTTGGATGCCACCAAAGTCGTAGACGTTTTGGTTGCCGTGCTTATTGTGGCTTGCCCATGTGCACTTGCCCTGTCTAGCCCATTTATTATGGGACATATGGTACGCTATTTTGGGAAGCTCGGTTTGTTGCTAAAAAACAATGCTTCGATAGCAAAAATTGTAGCTACCCAACACTGGATTTTTGACAAAACCGGCACCCTAACCGATGCCAACCAAATGGAAGTAGCATTTCACGGCAAGACGCCACTTGCTACTACAGAAAAAGAAAGTATTCGGTCAATGGTGTACCAATCGTCGCACCCACTTAGCAAAGCCCTTTTTGAACATTTGCACGATGTTTCGTGGAACAGAACGTTGGACTGTACACACACCATTGGCAAAGGCATTGCAGCAAAAATAGCTGGCATCCCCTACACCATTGGTTCGGCAGCTTTTGCTCGAGCTTCGGGTTTGCAACACAACGAAACCGCCATTCACATCAATATTGGAAACCGCTATCGGGGCTATTTTCAAATTCGGCAGCGATTTCGCCCAAATGTATCGCAACTGTTTCAGCAAGTTCCCGTTAACGATATAAGTATTTTGTCGGGGGATAGCGCAAAAGATATGGAAGTACTTATTTGTTTTATAAATGAGCATACCTCTTTGCACTTTGAGCAAAGCCCTTTTGACAAGGTAAACTATGTCAAAAAAGTACAAAAAGAAGGAAAAAAAGTACTCATGCTAGGCGATGGACTTAACGATGCCGGCGCACTTATTCAAAGCGATGCCGGTATTGCCGTTCGTGACGGCACAAACATGTTCACCCCGCGTTGCGATGCTATTTTAACTTCCGACCAAGTTGTGTCATTGCCTGTTTTTTATTGGGGGATGCAAAAAAGCATTCGGCTTGTGTACATCAGTTTTGGGTTTTCCCTAATCTACAATGTTTTGGGAATTGGTATTGCCATAAGCGGAAACCTTACGCCCATTATTGCGGCTATTCTTATGCCGCTTAGTTCCATAAGTGTTGTGGGCTTTGCAGCCTTGTCTACATCACATTTGAACAGAAAAATCAAAAAAAAGCTACAAAGCTGATATATGTCATTTTTTTTGGCTAGCGCAGCAAATATCTTAGCCTCGTATTCCTTGTGAATAGAAACCGATAACCCGTGGACGTATTACTCCTACTTCTTTTGGTCAGTTTTGCCATAGCCCTAGTTTTTTTAGGACTGTTTTGGTGGTGTGTTCGTCGGGGAGAATTCGATGATTTAGAGGGAACATCGGCACGAATATTTTCCCAAGAAAAACCAAAAAAACAACGCTAACGTGGAACTAGAACGCTATTATTACGACAATAAAATTGTAAAAAACTTTTTGTACGCCACCATCGTTTGGGGTGTGGTAGGCATGCTTGTGGGGCTATTGCTCGCAACAATGTTTTTGTTTCCCAACCTCACTTATGGAATCGAGTGGCTTAGCTTTGGTCGCCTTCGCCCGTTGCACACCAATGCGGTTATTTTTGCCTTTATCGGAAATGCGCTTTTCGGTGGGGTCTATTATTCCCTACAACGATTGCTAAAAGCACGTTTGTACAGCGACATTCTGAGTAAAATTAATTTTTGGGGATGGCAACTTATTATTGTAGCTGCTGCGATTACCTTGCCTTTGGGGATCACTTCCTCAAAAGAATATGCCGAGCTGGAGTGGCCCATTGATATTGCCATTGCGGTGGTTTGGGTTGCTTTTGGCATTAATATGATTGGTACCATTTTGCGCAGACGCGTGCGCAGTCTCTATGTTGCCATTTGGTTCTACATTGCCACTTTTGTAACCGTTGCCGTGCTGCATATATTCAACAGTTTGGCATTTCCCGTTTCGTGGCTTAAAAGCTATTCCGTTTATGCGGGTGTTCAAGATGCGCTGGTGCAATGGTGGTATGGACACAATGCCGTTGCGTTCTTTTTAACCACGCCGTTTTTGGGGTTGATGTATTACTTTGTTCCCAAAGCCGCCGAACGCCCCATTTACTCCTACCGCTTGTCTATCGTACACTTTTGGTCGTTGATATTTATCTATATCTGGGCAGGACCGCATCATTTGCTGTATTCCGCACTACCAGGCTGGGCGCAAAGTCTTGGCGTTGCGTTTTCGGTGATGCTCATAGCACCCTCTTGGGGCGGTATGATTAACGGTTTGCTTACCCTTCGTGGGGTTTGGGATAAGGTCGTTTCAGACCCGGTGCTAAAATTTATGGTCGTTGCGATAACGGGCTACGGCATGGCAACCCTCGAAGGACCATTAATGTCCCTAAAAAACATCAATGCCATTGCGCACTTTAGCGATTGGGTTATCGGACACGTGCACATTGGCGGTTTGGCATGGAATGGATTTCTAACCTTTGCTATGCTGTATTGGCTCATTCCCAGACTTGTAAAAACAACTATTTACTCCGTCAAATTGGCAAACGTCCACTTTTGGGTAGGCACTTTGGGCATCGTGCTCTATGCGATTCCCATGTATGTTTCGGGCTTTACGCAAGCTGCCATGTGGAAGCAATTTAACCCCGATGGGACGTTGGTTTATGGAAATTTCTTAGAAACCGTAACCCAAATTATTCCCATGTATTGGATGCGTGCCATTGGAGGAACCTTATACCTAGTGGGTGCGCTGATTATGGGGTATAATTTGTATAAAACCATCCGAAACGGACAGCGTGTAGAAGACGAGGAAGCCACGGCAATGCCCCTTCAAAAAGTGTCTAGCAAACGCGTGGCAGGAGAAAAATACCACCCTTGGCTTGAACGTCGTCCTGTTAGACTTACCATACTAGCAACACTCGTTATTCTCATTGGTGGTGTTGTTCAAATCATTCCTACACTTATGGTAAAATCAAACATCCCTACCATAAGTTCGGTAAACCCCTACACCCCCTTAGAATTAGAGGGAAGAGATATTTATATCAGGGAAGGCTGTGTGTCGTGCCATTCGCAAATGATACGTCCATTCCGAAGCGAAGTAGTGCGCTATGGACCCTATTCCCGAGCTGGGGAATTTGTATACGACCATCCGTTTTTGTGGGGCAGCAAACGCACAGGTCCCGACTTACTTCGCCTGGGTGGCAAATATGCAGACAGTTGGCACTTAAATCACATGTACGACCCGCAGTCCACTTCTCCAGGTTCTATTATGCCCGCATATCCGTGGTTGTTGTTTAATGCACTCGACACCGAACGCACCCTGAAAAAAATGGAGGTTATGGTCGATTTGGGCGTACCTTATTCTGAAGACGACATTTCAAATGGGCTTGCCACACTAGACAAACAAGCACAAGAAATTGCAGCACGTTTGCTGGAAGACCCCCAATTTGCAGATGCCTACAACAAAGAGGAACGCAACACCGAATTTGTGCCCTTAAAAGACAGAGAAATTGTGGCGCTCATTGCCTATATGCAACGCTTGGGAACAGATTTATCTAACGCACTAGAACCCGAAAAAACAGAAGAATAATGCTGCAACACACAAAAGAACATTTGGCAACCATAGAGGGTGTTGGCGTATACCCCATTTTTTCCCTGCTTTTATTTACCGGCTTTTTTATAGGGCTTGTTTGGTGGGTGCTGCAGTTTAAAAAATCCAATATCAAAAAACTAAAAAACATTCCATTCGACGACTAATTCCATAGCATGAGAACCTTTAATTCATACCTCCGCATACTGCTGTTTTTAACGCTTGCGTATATTCTTTGCGAAGTCCTCATTACCTCCGCTGACTACCCCATAGCCCTACTCAACCCCATGGTGCTGGCGGTTTTGGGATTGTTTTTGTTGATTTTGGTTGCTCTTGAAACCATACTAGGTGCTATTCAAAGTATTGCCGGACAACTTATTACCGAAGAGCAAAAAGAGCAACTAGCCAAAGCAAAATCGGCACGCAGCGAACATAGCTTCAGCAAAAAACTCGGTAGGTTTTTGATGGGGAAAAAGCGTGCAGAAGATACCGAACTGCTCCTAGAAGACCACGATTATGACGGCATTCGTGAGTTGGACAATCCCCTCCCGCCATGGTGGCTGTATTTGTTTTACGGAACACTCATTTTTGGTGTGGTGTATATGGTACAGTTCCACATTTTTGACGGTCAAAATCAGTATCAGGAATTTGACACGGAAATGGTTTTGGCACAACAAGAGGTGGACGCCTATCAAAGCCAACTGCCCGAGCAACAAGATTTGGTAGCCTCTAAAGACGGCAATATGCTTGCTCAGGGAAAGAAAATCTATGACTTGTATTGCAAAGTGTGTCACCGCCCCGATGGTGGCGGGGGTATTGGACCAAATCTGACCGATAATTTTTGGATCATGGGAGGCGATATCAACTCGGTATACGCTACCATTGAAAACGGTGGTCGCCCGGGAAAAGGAATGGTGGCGTGGAAAAACTCGCTTAACGCAAGCCAAATTGAGCAGGTAAGCAACTATGTTATGAGTCTTGGCGGAACGAATCCGCCAAACCCCAAAGCCCCTGAAGGCGAAGAGGTTATCCCCGTTGAACCTGCTTCCGAAGACGCTTCCAAGATGCTGGCAACGGAGGCTATTTAAACACATAAATTAGTGGAGGAAGGTGGTTTTAGAGATTCTATAGCAACGGTTCAAGAGTCGGGAAAGCGGGTTTGGCTTTACCCCAAAAAACCCCGTGGCAGCTACTACAATTGGCGTAAATATGTAGCGGCATTGCTTGTGGCAATGCTCTTTGCTGCACCGCTGATTCACATCAATGGGCGACAATTTATTTTGCTTAACGTCGCACAGCGAAAGTTTCATATTATGGGGCAACCTTTTTGGCCACAAGACTTTCATTTGCTGGTGTTGCTTATGGTTATTGGGGTGATTTTTGTAAGTGTGTTTACCGTTGCTTATGGACGTATTTTTTGCGGATGGATATGTCCGCAAACCATTTTTTTAGAGATGATTTTCCGCCCCTTAGAATACTTGATTGAAGGGGATAGAAACGCCCAAAAAAGACTTAACAATCAACCATGGACGGGAGAAAAAATCCGTAAGAAAGCCCTAAAATGGGTGCTCTATTACTTGATTTCAGTATTGATATCCATTGTATTTATGTGTTATGTTATGGGCAGCAAAGTGGTGTTCTTGCATCTAAAGAACCCTTTGGAACACACCACAACAACCCTATTCCTGCTTATTTTTTCCAGTGTTTTTTACTTTGTATTTGCTTGGTTTAGAGAGCAGGCATGCATTATTGCTTGCCCCTACGGACGGCTTCAAGGCGTGCTTTTGGATAAGGATTCCGTAGTAGTAGCCTATGACCACATGCGCGGGGAGAAAGAAAAAGGACGCGCCAAAATCAACCGAAAAGAAGACCGTTCACAATCGGGAAAAGGGGATTGTATTGACTGCAAACTTTGTGTTGATGTCTGCCCTACAGGCATCGATATTCGAAACGGCACCCAATTGGAATGTGTAAACTGTACCGCCTGTATTGATGCCTGCAACGAGGTAATGCGAAAAGTGCATTTCCCCACGCATCTTATCCGCTATGCCTCCCTGCGCCAAATACACCAACGCAGTGGTTTTCGATGGACGAATCGGCTAAAAGCCTACTCCGTATTATTGGCGTTGCTTGTGGGGGTTTTTGTGTTTTTAGTATTGAGTAGAAGTGATTTGGAAACAGGACTGTTTCGCATTCCCGGGCAATTGTATTCACTAAACACAGAGACAAAAACGCTGCAAAATGTATTTACATATAAAATCGTAAACAAAACTACGGAGCCACTAGACAGTCTTCACTTTGAATTGATAAACCAACCTGAAGGGCGCATTTATAGTGTAAACAAAACGGAAATTTATTTGAAGGCAGAAGAAATTTTGGATGGAACTGTTTTTATAGAATTGCCCATGCGCGCATGGTCGGGAAAGCCGCAAAAACTAAAGATAGGCATTTATCAGCATAAAAAATTAGTAGACAACACCACAGTACGCTTTACAGGACCTAGAACTTACAAAAGATGAAATTACGTTGGGGAACAGCCATAGTGCTTAGCTTTATATTGTTTATTGGATTTATGGGATATATGGCATTCCAAATTCTTAAAAAACCCGAATTGCAACACCATTTGGTAACTGCAAATTATTACCAAAAGGAACAAACGCTAAATGCGTTGATTCAGGGAAAGAAAAATGGACTGCTTTGGAGTCAAAACCTTAGCCATAAGGTGGAGGAAACGTTTATTCGATTGGGAACGTTGCCCAAAGGACAACGCATTTATGTAGCGGGCTACTGCCCTTCCGATGCCTCACGTGATTTTGAGTTAGAAACCCAAGTGTCTCATACGTCCGAAATTCTTGTTCCAAGAGAATATTTTGGTGCGCAACAGTGGGAAGTTCGATTGCGCTGGCAGCGCAACGATTCGTTGTTTGTTATTGATTATGCTATTGCTTTTTGATATGTGGACGGGGTTGCTTATCGGGTTTTTGGGTGGTTTTCACTGCGTGTTGATGTGTGGACCACTGGTACTGTATCTAAAACACAATCGCACCAACTACGCCTTGCGAGGCTTTGCCTTACACCAAGGAAGTAGGCTATTGGGGTATGCGCTTTTAGGCGGTCTTGCTGGGTTTATTGGATTTGGATTTTCATTGGCTTCGCTTCAGCAGTATATGACACTGCTCTTTGGAGGAGTATTGGTTTATACAGCCCTTTCGAAACTGTTTTCTATACCCAAACTTTTACGCCTCAAAAAGGTGTGGTACAACAAATGGTTAAGCGATATTTACAGTAAACTAGCGGCAACATCTGTTGTCCCGCTGGGATTGCTAAACGCCCTATTGCCTTGCGGATTGGTGTATTCCGCATTGGCGCTTAGTGCTGCTTATTTTGACCCCATTAAAGGGGTTGTTTTTATGGTCTTTTTTGGGTTAGGCACCTTGCCTGCGTTAGTGCTTAGTTTCCTTTTGCCCACGTCTTGGATAACATCTCAAAGGAAGAAGACTTTCCGCTTGGTGTTGCCACTTACAACGGCACTGGTGGGTATTCTGCTGATTCTACGAGGACTAAGCATTGGAATCCCCTATGTTTCGCCACATGCCGAACAGCTAAAAATTGTCCCTCAGGGTAGCCAATATGAGTGTGCAGAAACACTAACGGTTTTGTTGGAATAGAAAAAAGCCCCGGTTCTCGACATGGTTCGGAAATCTCACCAGCTGTTCGAGAGACAGGGCTTTATTTTAATGCTGTAGTTCTTCTTCGCCTTCGGCTAGCGGAACGTTTTGCGGAATAAAATCTTCATCGTGTCCGGGCTTGGAGTAATCGTATGCCCAACGGTGCACATGAGGGATTTCACCTGGCCAGTTTCCATGGATATGTTCCACAGGAGTTGTCCACTCCAAAGTGTTAGATTTCCATGGGTTTTGTACCGCCTTTTTACCGTAGAAAATACTACTAATAAAGTTGTACAAGAATACCAATTGCGCAGCTCCTGCGATAAGCGCAAAAATGGTAATAATAACGTTGATGTTCGCCAAATCGTCGAAGTACGGGAATGCCGTATTGGAGTAATAACGTCTAGGCAATCCTGCCATACCGATAAAGTGCATCGGGAAGAACACCCCGTAGGCACAAATGGCGGTTACCCAAAAGTGAACATAGCCTAAATTTTTGTTCATCATTCTTCCGAACATTTTTGGGAACCAGTGGTATACCCCCGCAAAAAGTCCGTACAATGCCGAAATACCCATTACCAAATGGAAGTGTGCTACCACAAAATAGGTGTCGTGTACGTTAATATCCAGCGTACTGTCTCCCAAAATAATTCCCGTTAATCCGCCCGAAATAAAGGTAGAAACCAAACCAATGGAGAATAACATTCCCGGGTTCATTTGGAGGTTTCCTTTCCAAAGCGTTGTGATGTAGTTAAATGCTTTTACCGCAGAAGGAATCGCAATCAATAAGGTAGTAAATGTAAACACTGACCCCAAGAACGGATTCATCCCCGAGATAAACATATGGTGTCCCCAAACGATAGTAGACAAAAAGGCAATCGCCAAAATAGACGCTACCATGGCACGGTAGCCAAAAATAGGCTTACGGGCGTTGGTTGCCAATACTTCAGAAGTGATTCCCAAAGCAGGAAGCAGTACAATATACACCTCTGGGTGTCCTAAAAACCAGAACAGGTGTTCGTACAATACGGGTGAACCGCCTTGATAGTGAAGCACCTCGCCTTGAATGAAAATATCTGACAAGAAGAAGGATGTTCCAAAACTTCTATCCATGATAAGCAGCAAGGCTGCAGAAAGCAATACCGGGAAAGAAACCACCCCGATAATTGCGGTTACAAAAAACGCCCAAATGGTAAGCGGAAGTCGTGTCATTGACATTCCCTTGGTGCGTAAGTTGATTACGGTTACAATATAGTTCAGCGATCCCAAAAGCGATGAAGCGATAAAAATAGCCATCGACACCAACCAAAGCGTCATTCCAAGTCCCGAACCGGGTTGTGCTTGTGGTAAGGCACTCAGTGGCGGATATATCGTCCATCCTGCTGCTGCCGGTCCTGATTCTACAAATAATGATGCAATCATGATTACTGACGAGAGGAAAAACAACCAATATGAAATCATGTTTAACAATCCAGAAGCCATATCGCGTGCACCAATCTGCAATGGAATAAGAAGGTTACTAAACGTACCACTCAATCCGGCGGTAAGCACAAAGAAAACCATGAGCGTACCGTGGATGGTTACCAACGCCAAATACACATTGGGGTCCATCACCCCATCAGGTGCCCATTTTCCTAAAAAAGTTTCAAAAACACCAAACGATTTTTCAGGCCAAGCCAATTGTAAACGAAACAATAACGACATGGCAATACCAATAATCCCCATAATAAGTCCGGTAATAAGATATTGCTTGGCAATCATCTTATGGTCTTGACTAAAGATGTACTTGGTGATAAACGTTTCTTTATGATGTGCGTGATCTGCTCCCATAGCTATCTATTTTACTGTTGGATGGTTTGTGCAAAGGTTGTTTGCTGTGCCAGCCACTTGTTAAAATCCTCTTCTTCTTCTACAACAATTTTCATTTGCATATTGTAGTGCGAAGCACCACAAATTTTGTTACAAAGTAACAAATAATCAAACTGATACGCATCTAAGCCCTCTTCGCCATTGGCAATTAGTGCTTGACTGTTTTCGTATCGGATGCGGTTAATTTTTTCCACCTTAGCTGCCATTTCTGGGGTTTGACGCATTTCCTCTGTGGTCATGGTTGGCGTAAAAGCAAATTCGGTAATCATTCCCGGGACACAGTTCATTTGCGCTCTAAAATGCGGCATATAGGCGGAGTGTAATACGTCTTGTGAACGCATTTTAAAAATCACTTCACGACCTTTAGGTAAGTGCAACTCTTGCACCACAATATCGTCTAATCCATTCGGGTCCGCGGAATCAATCCCTACCAAATTACGCCCATCGTAATCTTGTAAAAAACGAACGTTCGCATCGCCCAAAACACCGTCTTGTCCAGCATACCGTGCCTTCCAATTGAATTGTTGGGCATAAAGCTCTACAACAAGTGCCTCGTCATTTTCTTCAATATTCATGATGGCTGTCCATGTGAACAATCCATACATAATCAATCCCGCCAAAGTAATTACCGGAATAATGGTCCAAATAAATTCAAGTTTATCATTGTCTGCATAGAACAACGCTTTTTGGTCTTTGCGCCCACGATATTTCCAAGAGAAATAATGCAATAAGGCTTGTGTTATGGTTTGCACAAAAAAGATAAGCGCAAATGAAATCCACATCAAGCGGTCAATGTCTTGTCCGTGTGCTGAAGCAGATTCGGGCAACAATACATCGCCCCACGCCCAAAACGAATAGATTGTAAGCAAGTAGATGAATACCAAAAAGGCAAACATTAACTGTCCGTTACGGTGGTTGTCTTGGTCGTTTGCCACCTGCGAATCGTCTTTGGTTTGACGAAGCTGGGAAAGCTCAAAAATCTTGGTGATTTGCCAAATGGCAAATCCCACTAAAACCAAAATCGCAAAAAGAATAGCTGCAGTCATTTACTTGTTCTCAATTAATATACAAATCGTTCACTTTCACCTAAATATGGGTCACCACTTGTTTCCAAAGGCGCTTTGGTAAGTGCGCTGAACACCACATAAATAAACAGCCCCGCAAAAAATAGGAATCCGCCTATTTCTGCCCAGCCTATAAACCATTGGTCACCAACAGTGGCTGGCATAATCATATTGAAAATATCAACATAATGACCCAGGACAATAATTATTCCCGCCATGACAATAATCCAATTGGAGCGTTTGTAATCGCTGCTCATCAGAATAAGCAATGGGAAAATAAAATTCATTGCAACCATACCAAAAAACGGCAAGTTGTAATCATCAATTCGAGTAAGGAAATAGGTAACTTCCTCAGGAATGTTCGAGTACCAAATCAGCATAAACTGCGAGAACCACAAGTACGTCCAAAACACACTAAGCCCAAACATAAACTTCGCCAAATCGTGTAAGTGGCTGTGGTTTACTTTTGGCAAATATCCTTTTGATTTTAGATAAATCGATACCAAGGCAATTACGGTAACAGCCGTTACCAACATACTTGCCAACACATACCATCCAAACAAGGTACTAAACCAGTGTGGGTCTAAAGACATAATCCAATCCCACGCCATCATAGACTCGGTAACAAAGAAGAACACCAAGAACCCTGCAGAGATACGGAAGTTCTTTTTGTGGTTGCTTACATCTCCTGCGGAAGCATGGTCTTGCGCCAATGAAAATTTGCGTGAAAAATAGCGATAGGCATTCCAGCCCAAAAGGTAAATAGCCGCGCGAATAAGGAAAAACGGCACATTCAAATAGCCTACTTTCCCTTGAATAATTTCGTCATGTGCTACGGTATCAGCATCCATCCAAACAAAAAGGTGGTTGGCGTGAAGTCCCGTGAGTACCAAGAACACATAAATAATAATAGATCCCGGCACCAAATACGCTGTAATGCCTTCCATAACACGGTAAAGCAAAATAGACCAGCCCGCTTGTGCAGCCCGTTGGATCGCATAGAACACTAGCGTTCCCAAGGCAATCATAAAGAAGAAAAAGGCAGCTATATAAAGGGCAGCCCAAGGCTTGTTTTGCAGTTGGTGTAACAAATGTTCCCCGTGAGCATCGTCATGACCTGCATCATGCGCATCTGCAGCAGTGTGGTCGTCGTGATGTGCTTCCGCTTCGTGGTGGTCAGCAGCAGGAGCATGCGCCTCATGACTGGTGCCATGCGCCTCTCCGTGTCCGCCGTGTGCATCGGCAACCATGGCTTGTGCTTCTTCTACGGTTTCAGGGGCGCTCATAAAGCCAATAGCTAACCCAATAAACCCAAGTCCCATAAGAACAAAGGCGGTGATTTTTAGTCGTTGAGCAAAAGTGTACATGGCCAATTATTTTGTCAGTTCGTTACGTAAATACATTACATGTTGGGCAATCTGCCAACGCTCTGTAGCGTTAACTTGTCCGGCATGCGAGCCCATCGCATTTTTACCGTACATCAATACGTGATAGATGCTTCCCTCAGTGATGTCTCTATCGGCATAGCTAGGAATACCCAAAAACTTTTCACGTTTCATCAATATACCTTGACCATCGCCTTTTTTGCCGTGGCAAACCGCACAATATACCCCATACAGTTCTTTGCCTTCAGCACGGTGTACATCTGATTGCTCAAGTGGTGAAACAAGGTTCGTTTTTGCCGCCTCATAGCCAGCATTTGTGTCGGGATAATCATAAGGTGCCCATCCACGCGCAACAGTTCCCTCAACAGGAAGTTGTGCCTCTACACCATTGGCAAAAGCTGCAGACTCCACATAAGCTTCATACCCCACAGCTTCATACATATTAGGAAAATACTGGTAGTTGGGTTTTGAAGGATTAAAACAAGACACCAACAAAAGCGAAACAAATAAAATACTAACTACTTTTTTCATGCGTGTTGGCTTTCGTGAATACTAACATCAATTGCACCTGATTTTTTTAACAGCGTCATCAATTGTTTCTCATCGCCGTCAACAGCCACTTGCATCAAAAACTTGTCGTCGGTAGTTTCAGGCATCGGGTTTTCAGCTTTTTTGAAGGGCCATAATTTACTGCGGAGGTAAAAAGTAATTACCATAAGGTGTGCCGCAAAAAATACCGTCATTTCAAACATAACAGGTATAAAAGCGGGAAGGTTTTCCATAAATGAAAAGCTTGGTTTCCCACCAATATTTTGTGGCCAATCCTCAATCATGATATGATTAATCATGGTTACGGCAACTGCAAATCCTAAAATACCATACATAAATGCAGCCACTGCAATGCGTGTTCCCGCCAATCCCATAGCGTGATCTAGCCCGTGTACCGGGAAGGGGGTAAAGACTTCTTCGATATGATAATCCGCTTTTTTTACGTCTTTTACCGCATGCAAAAGCGTATCATCATCGTCATAAACGGCATGTACTAATTTACTACTCATGGCTATGGGTGTTTTTGTATTTGTCTCCCGATGATTTCAAAATCGATTTTACCTCTGCCTGTGCAATTACCGGGAAGGTGCGTGCATAAAGCAAGAAGAGTACAAAGAAGAATCCAATCGTTCCAATAAAAATTCCGATATCTACAAATGTGGGTGAAAACATTGTCCACGAAGAAGGTAAATAATCGCGGTGCAATGAAGTTACGATAATCACAAAACGCTCAAACCACATTCCTATATTTACTACAATAGAGATGATAAAAGAAAACATGATGCTGGTGCGCAATTTTTTAAACCACATAAACTGTGGAGAGAAAACGTTACAAGTCATCATTGCCCAATATGCCCACCAATACGGACCCGTGGCGCGGTTTAAGAAGGCGTACTGCTCGTACTCCACACCCGAATACCACGCAATAAACAACTCCGTGATATAGGCAACCCCCACAATAGAACCCGTAATCATAATCACGATATTCATCAGTTCAATGTGCTGCAGGGTAATATAGTTTTCCAAACGGGATACCTTTCGCATGATGATAAGCAGCGTATTTACCATGGCAAAACCAGAGAAAATCGCACCTGCAACAAAGTAAGGCGGGAAAATCGTGGTGTGCCAACCCGGAATTACCGAAGTAGCAAAGTCAAATGATACGATAGTGTGTACCGAAAGTACAAGTGGCGTGGCTAATCCTGCCAACACCAAAGACACTTCTTCGAAACGCTGCCAGTCTTTGGCGCGTCCACTCCAACCAAAACTCAACAGTCCGTAAATTTTCTTTTGAAAGGGCTTAATTGCTCTGTCGCGAATCATAGCAAAGTCAGGAAGTAAGCCTGTCCACCAGAATACCAAGGAAACGGATAAATAAGTTGAAATTGCAAATACGTCCCAAAGTAGCGGTGAGTTAAAGTTTACCCAAAGCGAACCAAACTGGTTTGGAATGGGCAATACCCAATAGGCTAACCATGGACGTCCCATGTGAATAATTGGAAATAAGCCCGCTTGAATTACCGAGAAAATGGTCATCGCCTCGGCAGAGCGGTTAATCGCCATACGCCATTTTTGACGGAACAATAAGAGTACCGCAGAAATCAGCGTTCCCGCGTGTCCGATACCTACCCACCATACAAAGTTGGTAATATCCCACGCCCATCCGACGGTTTTATTTAATCCCCATACACCGATTCCGGTAGAAACCGTGTAAATGATACATCCTAATCCCCACAAAAAAGCAGTAAGGGCAATACCAAATGCCAAAAACCACTGCTTGTTAGGCGGATTTTCGACAGGTGCGGCAATGTCTACCGTTACATCGTGGTACGATTTATTCCCTGTGACTAAGGGCTTTCTAATGGGTGCTTCGTAGTGACTAGCCATAAATCGTTTCTTAAGTATTTCTAACTTTTACTTGATACATTACATTGGGCTCTGTACCCACGCTTTCCAACAAGTGATACATACGCTTGCCTTCTTTAAGTTGAGCCACTTCGCTTGCTTTATCATTGATGTCGCCAAAGACCATAGCGCCGTTACCACAAGCACTAGAACACGCTGTGTTAAATTCGCCGTCTTTGATTTCACGACCCTCAAGTTTTGCGTCCAAAATCGTTTTTTGTGTACGCTGTATACACAACGAACATTTTTCCATCACACCTCTAGAACGCACAACAACATCAGGGTTAAGCACCATACGACCTAAATCGTCGTTCATGTGGTAGTCAAACGCATCGTTTTTGTTGTACAAGAACCAGTTAAAGCGACGCACTTTGTAAGGACAGTTGTTCGCGCAGTAGCGTGTACCCACACAACGGTTGTATGCCATGTGGTTTTGCCCTTGACGACCATGTGAAGATGCTGCCACAGGACAAACTGTTTCACAAGGTGCGTGGTTACAGTGCTGACACATTACCGGCTGGAAGGTAACTTGTGGATTTTCGGAAGGGTCTTCCATTTTACCAAAAGTAGATAGAGACTCCCCTAATCCGCTGATGTTTTCAACGGTTTCTAAATCGTCTTTAAAGGTTTCTTCTGCAGAATAGTAGCGGTCGATACGTAACCAGTGCATATCGCGCGATTTGCGAATCTCGTGTTTACCCACCACAGGAACGTTGTTCTCTGCATGACACGCAACCACACACGCACCACATCCAGTACATGCATTTAAATCGATAGAAAGATTAAAATGATGCCCAATAGAACGATCAAAAGCCTGCCACATGTCCGCTTCTTTGGAAGTAACATCTATTTCAACGTGATCTCGCGACACTTGGGTCATCGGATTCCAATACTTAGCGTCTTTGGTATTGAAAATCTCAAGGGTAGTTTCACGAACGATATCGCCTCTACCCATAAGTGTATTTTGCAACTGTGTGCAAGCAAATTTGTGCATCCCAGAAGCAGCTGCTACTGAAACGGTTTGCACAGGACTAAAGTTTTTATACAACGGATATGCATTGGCACCAACTTGCATTTCGGATTTCATTCCGGCTGTTTTGCCATATCCAAATGCTAATCCTACTGTTCCTTTCGCCTGACCAGGTTGGATAAGCACAGGCGCTTTAACCGTTACGCCATTTAACGTAATTTCTGCAATGCTACCATCTAAGGCTCCGTCTGCTTGATTTACATTTTCAAGTCCCAAGGCTTCTGCATCAGCTTTTGATACTGTAAGGTAGTTGTCCCAAGTAACGCGTGTAATGGGGTCGGGAAGCTCTTGCAACCAAGGGTTATTGGCTTGCTGTCCGTCGCCAATAGCTGTTTTGGTGTAGAGGTGTAACTCCAATCCAGATTGTGCTTTGGCACGCGCAAGGCGTTGAACAAGTGCATTTACATTATCGTTATAACGCACATTATCTGATGCATTAGTAACAAAGAAACCGTCGTGTAAAGCTTCATTGAAAGATGCACCGCCCAAAATGTTTGACGACCAATACGCCTTAATGGCATCGTCATATTTTTGAGAACTTCCACTTAGTGCAAGTAGCACATCTTGAAATTGTTTGGTGTCAAACAACGGGCGAATGGTAGGCTGCGTAAGTGCAAAGTACCCCGTCTTAAGCTCCACATCACCCCAAGACTCTAGGTAGTGTGGTGCGGCAGCCACCCACTGACTGTGGATAGCCGTTTCGTCGTTTTTCATGCTGAAGGTCAAAGACAATTTCGTCTTTTTCAAACCTGCAACAAAAGCCTCGGCATTTGGAAGGGTATACGCCGGATTAACACCCGCCATAATCACACCGCCAACTTTACCAGCATTCAAATCGTTAACCAATTGACTGATAACCCCAGCATCCCCTTGACGAAGTTGGCTAGTATGTTTCACGTCAATTACCGAAGAACCCAACACATTGTTGATGGCTAAAACGGCACGTTGTGCATCTTCGCTTTGTAACCCAGAAACGACAATCGCTCCTTTGCCGGCTGCTTTAAGTTCAGCCGCAATTTTAGTCACCTTTTTCTTAAACGATGCGCCAAGTGGCGTTGGATAAGAAGTGTTTGTAAGGGCACCATAAAGCTCAACCAAAACAAACTGTTGCTCAACTGCGGTCGTTGGAAAACGGTAATCCGCATTTGCACCCGAAAGTGTCATGTTTGCCTCAAACTGGTAGTGCTTAGACATTTTTGCCTTGCCATTTTTCTCTTTTGGCACACGAGATTTGGCATATCCAGAAGAAAAACCTCCACCTTGCCAATCGCCTAAAAAGTCAGCACCAATAGAAACGATACAGCTAGCTTTACTAAAATCATAGCTTGGAAGGGCGCGCTTTCCGTATGCTTTTTCAAAAGCATTTAGCGCAGCCGTTTCTGAAACTGGGTCGTAAGTATAATGTGTTACATTAGGATATTTCGCTTGGAAATCCTTAATAATTTCTATTGTTGTGGGGCTTGCCAGAGAAGGGGTAATCAAAGCTACCGCCTCATTGTTTTGGGCAAATTGTGCCAATTGCTGACCTACATTTGCCTCTAACGTATCCCAACTTACATCTACACCCGATTGCGTTGGTCCCTGTACACGCATGCTATCGTACAATGACAATACCGATGCTTGAACACGTGCATTTGCTGCGCCGAGCAAAGGTGCGTCTGTGTTGTTCTCAACCTTGATTGGACGCCCCTCACGTGTTTTGACAAGAATACTTGCTGTGTCAAAACCGTCTACAATAGTAGTGGCATAATAATTGGCAACACCGGGAATAATTTGCTCAGGTTGCACTACGTAAGGAATAGACGTATTTACAGGACCTTCACAAGCTGCTAGTGTTGCAGCTGCCGTACTAAAGCCCATGTATTTTAAAAAGTCGCGACGCGAGGTTTCGCTCTCGGGAAGTTCAGTATCTCCCAACAGATCTTCGGGAAGTTTTTGTACAAACTCTTTTTGACCTAGCGTTTCCACCCAAGGAGCCTGCTCGTTTAGCTCAACTTCGCTTTTCCAGTATTTCTTTTGATTGGGCATATGCTGATTTGTTAATAGTGACACTTACCACATTCCAGTCCACCCATTTGGGCAGCAGTAAGTTTTTCTACTCCGTATTTTTTAGACAGTTCTTCGTGAATTTTGGTATAGTATCCATTGTCTTTCACGTTCACATTTGTTTCTCGGTGACAATTGATACACCATCCCATGGTTAATGGTGAATGCTGATACATGATTTCCATTTCCTCAACAGGACCGTGACACTTTTGGCATTCTACGCCGGCAACAGAAACGTGCTGTGCGTGATTAAAGTACACAAAGTCAGGCAGGTTATGGATACGCACCCATTTAACAGGTTGTGTTTCTCCGGTATAGCTTTGGGTGTTTTCGTCCCAGCCCACAGCTTTGTACAACTTCTTGATTTCGTTGGTGTAAAATTCTTTGGTGTATCCTTTTTCTAAATCCTCTTCGCCATTGTACTCTGCAATGTTCATGTGACAGTTCATACACACGTTTAAAGAAGGAATTCCAGAATGCTTGGACACACGTGCAGAAGAGTGGCAATATTTACACTCAATTTGGTTATCCCCAGCGTGAATTTTGTGCGAATAGTGAATCGGCTGAATGGGCATATACCCTTGGTCAACGCCTACTTGCATCAAATAGCTGTACCCCACATAGGCACTAGAGAGCAACAAAAAGACTACGGTCACAAAAACTAAAAACGGGTTTTGCGCATAGGCTTTCCATAGCGGTGTACGCTTTTCCTTTTCTTTTTTGATTACCTCAATACCGTTGGCTGCGGCAATTTGTTTTAGGGTTTTGTTTACCAAAAAGAGCATTACCACAAGGGCTGCAAGCACCAACATCAGAATCACCAACACCAAATCGTTGGTTAATCCGCCTTGTTCTTGCGCAGCTGTTGCCACAGGCTGCGCAGCAGCAGCTGTAGCTGCAGGTGGTGTATAGTCGGTATACGCCAAAATGTTATCGATATCTTCGTTTGAAAGTTGAGGAAACGAAGTCATTACAGATCCGTTGTATTCCTCAAAAATGGCAACCGCTTGTGCGTCGCCAGATTTTACCATTGCCGTAGAGTTCTTAATCCAGCTATACAACCATTCTCTATCGTATTTGGCAGTAACGCCTGCAAGTGCAGGTCCCACGGCACGCTTGTTTAATTTGTGACAGGCGGCACAGTTGGCGTTAAATAAGGATTTACCCTTTTGAACATCGGGTTCCTGAGCAGATACAACAAAGCTGAAGCAAAGTGATAAAAACAATAAGGGAAGGTGAGCTAAAAAGCTGTCCTTGTACATAGGTGGTTAGTTGTTGATTAATTCACTTCTTATGAATTCGACAGCAAAATTACGACACAGACCTCATTTTAAAAACCGCTAGCGCATTAAAGTGGTAATTTATAATGTGTCTAAATAAATAGTTAATTAATTGTTATTGTGATACTTACAAAAGTATTGTTCAGCTTCATTTTAACAAAAAATAAATGAAATATTGCTGTATTTTTGCAGCGACATGAGACATCACAACACCCCTTTTAACCTCTTGATATTGTGCTTTGTAAGTTTAAGTTTTACCCACTTACACGCCCAAGTAGCGAAAACCGTACTCCATGCTCCTGACAAACTCAACCGTTTGTTGGAAACCAAAATTACATTGGATAAAAAAGCATCGGAGGAGAGACTTTATTCCATACAAGTGTATTATGGAAATTTTGAATCTACTACTGCCGTTTTGGAAGAATTTAAGGAGTTATTTCCAACTCTAGAAACACAACTTATTTTTGAAACGCCCAATTATAAAATAAGAGTTGGTAGTTACACCACAGAGCGCGAGGCGCTGGAGGCGTTGGGTCCAGTGAAAAGGAAATTTCCTGCTGCTTTTGTGCTAAAGCCTTAAGTTTATTTTAGCTTTTTCTTAACCGCAACTTCAAGGTAACCTTCAACCACATCTCCTTCTTTGATGTCGTTAAATCCTTTGATTTGCAACCCACAATCGTACCCTTTGGTTACTTCTTTAACGTCATCTTTGAAGCGTTTGAGCGATGCCAAAGTTCCTGTGTAAATAACCACTCCTTCGCGAATGATACGCACTCCAGAATTGCGAACAATTTTTCCGTCTGTTACCATACAACCTGCAATGGTTCCAATTTTAGAAATTTTAAAGGTTTCGCGGATTTCGGCGTTACCCGTAATTTCTTCTTTGAAATCAGGTGATAACATGCCTTCCATAGCGTCTTTAAGGTCGTTGATGGCATCGTATATAATAGAATAGCTACGGATGTCAATTTCCTCTTTTTCAGCCAATTGGCGTGCAGTTCCCATTGGGCGCACATTAAATCCAATTACAATGGCGTCTGATGCCGAAGCCAACAATACGTCAGACTCCGTAATTGCACCCACACCCTTGTGGATAATGTTCACTTGAATTTCTTCGGTTGAAAGTTTTTGGAACGAATCGGTCAATGCCTCTACAGAACCATCCACATCACCTTTCAAAATAACGTTCAATTCTTTAAAGTCGCCCAAAGCAATACGACGTCCAATTTCGTCTAGTGTAATATGACGTTGTGTACGCACCGACTGCTCGCGTACCAATTGCGTGCGCTTCGCAGCAATTTGTTTCGCCTCACGTTCGTCATCATATACATTAAAGCGATCCCCTGCTTGCGGCGCACCATCAAGTCCCAAAATGGATACTGGCGTAGAGGGCCCTGCTTGTGTAAGCTCGCGGCCGTGCTCATCGTGCATGGCACGTACCTTTCCACTGTGGCGTCCTGCCAGAATATAATCTCCAATTTTCAAAGTTCCTGTTTGCACCAAAATGGTGGATATATACCCGCGTCCTTTATCCAAATAGGCTTCCACAACCGTACCCTGCGCAATACGATTTGGATTGGCTTTGAGCTCTAACAACTCTGCTTCGAGCAATACTTTTTCTAATAATTCTTCAACACCCTGACCCGTTTTAGCCGAAATGTCGTGCGATTGAATTTTTCCGCCCCAATCTTCAACCAACAAATTCATCCCTGCCAAACTCTCTTTGATTTTATCAGGGTTTGCGGCAGGTAAATCCACTTTGTTAATGGCAAATACTATAGGTACAGATGCGGCTTGGGCATGGCTTATCGCCTCTTTGGTTTGCGGCATGATGTTGTCATCAGCAGCGACGACAATAATTACCAAGTCGGTAACTTGAGTTCCGCGGGCACGCATAGCGGTAAAGGCTTCGTGACCTGGTGTATCTAAGAACGTAATTTTCTGACCGCTTTTAAGCGATACACTATAGGCTCCTATATGTTGTGTAATTCCTCCTGATTCGCCTTGAATTACGTTGGCATTTCGCACATAATCCAACAACGAAGTTTTCCCGTGGTCAACGTGTCCCATAACGGTAACAATGGGTGCTCGTGATTCAAGGTCTTCGGGCTTGTCTACAATTTCTTCAACGGCTTCTTCAATATCTGAAGTAACAAATTCTACCTCGTAACCAAATTCTTCGGCAACTACAGAAAGGGTTTCGGCATCCAAACGTTGGTTCATGGTAACCATGATGCCCAATGACATACAGGCAGAAATAATTTGCGTAGAACTTACATCCATCATGGTAGCTACCTCGCCCACTGTAACAAACTCTGTTACTTTAAGGATTTTGCTTTCCGCTTCTTGCAGTGCTTCTTCTTCCTCCGATTTTTGTCGATGCGAATCACGCTTTTCTCGACGGTATTTTGCTCCTTTAGATTTGTTGGTTTTCCCTTGAAGTTTTTCTAGGGTTTCGCGAATTTGCTTTTGGATTTCTTCTTCGGTAGGCTCTTCTTTTTGGACAGCAGGGCGTTGCTGTTTTTGTCCACCTCTACCCTGTGCCGGTTTGCGGTTACCCGCACCGGTATCTTTGGTAATGCGTTTTCTTCTGCGCTTGTTGCCCTCACTATCAGCAGTCTTTTTGGGTTCGGGTTTTTTAAATTGTTCGAGGTCAATTTTTTGCCCTGTTGCCTTTAACCCACTAAGTTTTTTGTACTGTGTTTCAATTTTACCAGAAACAGCCTCAGGAGCATCGGCTTCCTTTACCTCAGGGGTATCTACTTTCTTTACCTCAAGTGCTTCCTTAACAGCAGGAATTTCTTCTACGGTTACGGCAGCTTCTTCAGTATTGTCTACTGGGCTTGCCGAAGTGGTAACCTCCTCTTTGGGTGCAGGCTCTGGCGCAGGAACTTCTTTTTTCGGTGCTGGTTTTGGGTCAAGGTCAATTTTACCCACGGTCTTGAGACCGCTCAACTTCCCTTGTGCACGCACAACCGGTTCGGCTTTTGGCATTTCGGGTTTTGGCTCAACTTCTTTTTGCGCTTGCTCACGAATGGCTTCTTTTTCTTTACGCTTTTCTTCGAATACCTCATGTGAGGCTTCTTTTTTGGAGCGATCGGTTTGGAAGGCGTCCAAAAGAAGTTCATACTCCTGTTGAGAGATTTTAGTTGTTGGACGCGCCTCTACCTGAAACCCCTTTTCAGCAAGGGATTCTACGGCACGGTCCAGCGAAATATTTAACTCGCGGAGTACTTTGTTTATTCGTATTGTTTTCGTGTCAGCCATAAAATGTTTGTACGCTCAAAAATATAAAAATTGCCTTGGTTATTCGTTAGAGAACTCTGCACTTAGTATGCGACGCACGTCTTGAACGGTTTCTTCTTCCAAATCGGTGCGCTTTACTAGGTCCCCTACTTCTTGTTCCAAGACACTCTTAGCGGTGTCTAATCCTACCTTTTTAAATTCTTCAATAATCCATGCTTCAATTTCGTCAGAGAATTCGGTAAGCTCTACGTCTTCTTCCATACCCTCACGATATACATCGATTTCATATCCCGTCAATTGCCCAGCCAAACGAATGTTGAATCCGCCACGACCAATCGCTTTAGATACCTCGTTGGGGTCCATCATAACCTCTACACGCTTGGTTTCTTCATTAATTTTTACTGAGGTTACCTTCGCCGGACTCAAGGCCCTAGTAATCAACAATTGGGTGTTATTGGTGTAATTGATTACGTCAATGTTTTCGTTACCCAATTCGCGAACAATACCGTGAATTCGAGAACCTTTCATACCCACACAAGCTCCTACAGGGTCGATGCGATCGTCATAGGAGTCCACAGCTACTTTTGCTTTTTCGCCAGGCACACGAACCGCCTTTTTGATCGTAATCAATCCGTCAAATACTTCAGGGATTTCTTGCTCAAATAATTTCTCCAAAAACTTGGGCGAAGTCCGAGACATCACAATACTAGGCTTGGTACCTTTGAGTTCCACGCTTTCAATAATACCACGCACGTTGTCGCCTTTGCGGTAAAAGTCAGATGGAATTTGCTTGTCTTTAGGCAGGATGATTTCATTGCCCTCATCGTCAAGAAGAATTACCACACGGTTGCGCACATGATGCACCTCGGCGGTGTAAATTTCCCCAACCATGTCAATAAATTGTTTATAGATAATGGTGTTGTCGTGTTCGTGAATGCGTGCCACCAAATTTTGACGCAATGACAATACCATACGACGTCCCAAATCAGCCAATTTTACTTCTTCAGACACGTCTTCGCCCACCTCAAAGTCGGGCTCTATTTTGCGCGCCTCAGAAAGCTCAATTTCTTCGTTTGGGTCTTCCACTTCACCGTCTTCCACTACCACGCGGTTACGCCAAATTTCCAAATCCCCTTTGTCAGGGTTGATGATGATATCGAAGTTGTCATCTGTGCCATACTTCTTTTTAAGCGTACTTCTAAACACTTCTTCCAAAATGGACATAAGCGTTACTCGGTCGATGAATTTTTCGTCTTTAAATTCCGAAAACGACTCAATAAGGGCGAGATTTTCCATGTTTATTTGTTAAATTGTATTTGTACTACTGCTTTTTTTATATCGGCAAACGAAAGATTTACTTCTTTGGTTACCGTATGTTTTCCTTTGCCAACGGGTTTGGGTTCGCGGGTTTTCCACTGCAGGTTAATGCACTCCTCGTCTGAGGCGGTTAGCGTGCCTTTGAGTTTCTCATCGTCTTGGGTGATGATATTCAAAATACGCCCCACGTGCTTTCTGTATTGACGCGGTTGCGTAAGCGGCGAAGCGGCTCCAGCAGAACCTACCTCTAGCGAAAAATCGTGCTCCTCGCGGTCTAGGTTATGTTCTATGTGACGACTGACACGCATACACTGTTCTAGCGTAACACCGTGGTCACCATCGAGGACTACGCGAATGTGGGAAGCAGCATCAATATGCATATCCACCAAAAACAGCTCGGGCTGTTCGGCAAGTGCCTCAGTAAGCAAATCGTGTACCTGTTTCGTAAACTCCATAAAATAAAAAAGAGGACGTTGTCCCCTACCTCTATCCCGTTAAACGTGGGCAAATATAGAAATAAAATTCCGATTTTGTATATTTACCTACAACCGCTCCAGAATCTGTACAGCATGTACTGACCGAAGCGCCCTAAAATTTTGTGTTATGAAGCATCCCATTTCCCCCTTTCTCTTGCGCTGTATCGCTGTACTTTTAGTGATGCCGTATTTTCATGTTAAACGGTTTTTTAGACAAAAAAATCTTGAAAACAATAAACGATAGAAACATGAAAAAAGAAATTTTTCCCAAAGAAATTCTTGACAATTCTTTTGAAGTGCACCAATTTAAGCACAGCACCAAAAGCAAGGCTATCTATACGCTTATTTTGGTGTTGGTGGTAACGGCATTGGCAGCCCTCCCCTTTTTGTATGTGGATGTATATGTTACTGCACGAGGGATTATTACCCCTGAGGAGGAACGTATTACGCTGGTACCGATACAATCTGGGAGAGTGGTTTTTGCTGCGGTTACGCCCAACCAATATGTGGAAAAAGGCGATACCCTACTTGTTGTGGAAGACCCCGTTTTTGATGAAAAATGGCAGCTGTTGCAGCAGCAAATAGACCGCACCACAATCTTTATTGCGGATATTGAAACGCTACTTTCTACCAAAAATACTACTCAAAAAATGCGCTCTAGCGCATATACCGCTGAATATGCACTTTACCAACAAGGGCTGCACGACTTACAGCTAAAACACCAAAAAGCCACCACCGACTTTGAGCGCAATGCGGGGTTGTACAAAAAGGGCGTTATCAGCAAGGTGGATTATGAAGCCTACGAACACGAACAACGCATCGCACGTAACAACATTACCCAATGGAAACGCCAGCACACCAACCAGTGGGAAGCCAAACACGCCGACTACCAACATAGCCTAGAAGAACTGCAAAGCACCCAACAGCAACTTACCAACAGTAAGGGCAACAACGTACTTATGGCTCCCGTGGCGGGAACGCTATTGGAAGTAGCGGGGCTAAACACCGACGGTTTTGTACAGGTGGGGCAACCCATCGCCAAACTCTCGCCCAACAGCAATTTGGTGGTGGAATGCTATGTTGCTCCTACCGATATTGGCTATGTGCAAAAAGGCAAAAAGGTTACTTTTAAAATAGATGCCTACAACTATAACCAATGGGGCTTGGCGCAAGGAACAATTAGCAGCATAGGCGACGATATTGAACTGCTAGACGGCAAGCCGGTGTTTACGCTCCGTTGCCAGATAAACACCCCTACGCTAAGGCTAAAAAACGGTGTAGAGGGGGCATTGAAAAAAGGCATGACACTAACCGCACAGTTTGTACTGACCAAGCGCAGCTTGTTTGACTTGCTTTACGACAACTTAGACGATTGGCTTAACCCCGCTGAAAAACATGAATAGCCTAACGCACATACAACGCTTACAACAGCTGCACCTACGCATTAAAGCTGCCAATACGGGTAGCCCTAAAACGCTAGCAAAACAATTTAATATTAGCGAGCGTAGCTTGTATTGCTTGCTAGATATTCTTAAGGATATGAAAGCTAAAATTCGTTACAGCAGAAAACGGAAAACCTATTTTTATCAAGATGAAAGTTTTGATATGAATGTCGAAATAAACATTGAAGTGATACAAGATGGTGTAGCTAAAAAAATATACGGTGGTTGGGTATCATTTAAAAATAATTCCTTTACTGCAAGGAAGTTGCAGTGAACAAACCTAACTTAGCCCTATTGTTAATTTAAATCTTATATTATGAACACATTATGTTTAGAAAAATACGGCGTTTCTGAGATGGAAACACGTGAAATAATAGAGGTTAGTGGCGGTGGTCCATGGAGGCGGTTTGCTTTTGCGGTAGTTGACGCTTTTGTTGAAGCTGTTAAATGGTCCGTTGATAATGCCGAAGCGGTATATGGACATGAGGTGAATAACCCTCATAGTTTTTTAAAATAAATTATATAATAGCCACAGTGTTCAGATCTTTTTTTCTTTACATATGTGGCTATTTGTATTTTTTTATATGTAGCTGTGAATAGGTTTTTTTCGTCGTTAACCAATAGAAAATTTGTCCTTGTTGCTTTTGGTATAAGCCTTGTCTTTTATTTTGTTTTATCGTTTTTGTATAATCTTTGTGGGACTGATCTTGTAAGTGATTGGTTTGATGAAATAAGAAAATCTAGTGCTTTCTTATTAGCGGTAATTGTAGCACCAGTATTGGAAACGATTATATTTCAATTTCTGATACTTGAATTTTTTCGACTGGGAAGAATAAATCCTTATATAGCAATTTCAATTTCTGGACTTGCTTTTGGGTCGGCTCATTATTTTAACTCCTATTGTTTTTTTGAATTTGCAGCTGCAACATTAACAGGGCTGTTGTGGGCGTATTTTTATATGATTGCTAAAGAGAGAAAAGGAGTTTCTGCTTTTCTTTTAATTGTATCAATACATGCTTTTGAAAACCTTCTTGCATCCATTCTTACGATGACATCAGGTTAATAATTTATATACAAATGAAAATAGTTAGTAACGTTGTTTTAGTTCTAACAACACTCGTAGTAGTTGCAGGCATTGCTCATATTGAATTCCCATACCGAAAGCCGTTGTTATATGTATTATTGGCTTATGTTTTAGTTGTGGATTTTTTAGTTCCACTAATCATAAAAAAAATGTGATTTTTAAAAAAACCCAAAGCAATTTTAACATGATAAAAAACAATCATTGGATTAGAATATTTTTACTGATAATCCCATATTTCATTATAGTTGGGATTTTTCAGTTTATAGGCGTTTTATTGACCGGTGTTGATATTGAAAATATAGATGCTGCTACATTAGAACAAGACATTGTAATCTCTTTTTTTGATTTGGTGGGTACTTTGTTACTACTATGGCTTTTTATGAGAGTTGTAGACAAAGAACCATTTGTTCGGTTAGGTTTTTATTTAAAAAATCGAAGAAAAGATATTGCTTTTGGAATTCTCATCGGTTTGATAATTTTTAGCTGTGGGTATATATCACTTGTTGCTCTTAATGAAATACAATATGTAGAAACAATTATCAACCCTGTAAACATTATATTATCCATTTTAGTTTTCAGCTTTGTTGCACTAACAGAAGAGATTTTGTTTAGAGGATATATTTTGCGCAATTTTATGAGTTCATTTAATACGCTCACAGCCTTAATATTGTCCTCTCTTTTGTTTTCTTTGGCTCATGCTGCCAATCCTAATATGAGTTGGTTTAGTTTGTTAGGTTTATTTCTAGCAGGAGTGTTGTTGGGCATCTCATATACCTACACTAAAAATTTATGGTTTCCCATTGCCCTACATTTTAGTTGGAATTTTTTTCAATCGCTATTTGGTTTTAATGTAAGCGGTCAGGATTTTTATTCCATAATTGAATTTGAAATGGTTGAAAAGAACAAAATTAATGGTGGTGATTTTGGCTTTGAAGGTTCTATTTTATCAACAATTATTCAAGTGTTACTTATTACAGGCATATACCTTTACTACAAAAAAAAGAACAAGAATATAATTGTCAATCCTTCCCATGCCCAAAACCACCATCAAGCAACATGATATTACGGACTGCGGTGCGGCTTGTTTGACTTGCTATACGACAACTTAGACGACTGGCTTAACCCCGCTGAAAAACATGAATAGCCTAACGCACATACAACGCTTACAACAGCTGCACCTACGCATTAAAGCTGCCAATACGGGCACGCCCCGCACGTTGGCAAAAAAACTTTGTGTAAGCAGACGAAATCTGTATTTTCTGATTGATAAACTCAAACTATATGGCGCAAAAATTAGGTATAGCCGTAAGGGTAAAACCTTTTATTACGAGGACGATGATTTTGAAATGATAACCTCTTTAAAAGTTGAGATTATACATAAGGGCGTGGCTAAAAAAATATACGGCGGCACGGCTTTTTCTAAAAAAAATGCTTCCGTGCTAACAACTTACACGGAGCAAACCTAACTTAGCCCTATTGTTAATTAAATCTTATATTATGAACACATTATGTTTAGAAAAATACGGCGTTTCTGAGATGGAAACACGTGAGATGAAAGCCGCTAATGGAGGGCTAGCTTGGTATGCAGCAATTGGCGTGGGTATTGCCATAGCAGCAGTTACTGAAATTATTCGAGACTGGGATAATTTCAAAGCTGGTTTGAATGGAAACTGTGAATCTTAAATTTATTAATTATGAGAGAATTAAGTAAAAAAGAATTGATGAGTATTGACGGCGGAAAAGGATTTGCTCATGATATTGGTAAAGGGCTTAGGTTTGCGTGGATTTACACAACAAAAGGAGCTGCAGCTGCAGTTGCTGACCATTTTGTTAACGGAATCAAATGTGGTTGTTGATGAAAATTCAAAAAAAGTTTTTAAGTAATATTTTGATCTTTTTCCTTGTTATAGCCTCTTTTTTAATAAGTCGCCATGTTTTTTTAAATTGGAATGATTTCAAGTCTGGTCTTATGGGAAACTGCGTAGAAAGCAGGTAACGTTTATGCGTATTAGTGAATAAAACATTACAGCATTTAGTAAAGCTATTTTTCTCTGCATTGGCTTGTTTGTTTATTGCGGAGTTTGGTCTTTCTTTTTTATGGGATTATTTATCTAGTTCTGTATTCGATGATAACCCAGTTGATTATGGAAAAGAGACTTCGTTCACTTTTGTGTTTTCAATTTTGGTTATGGCACCGTTGTTAGAAACTTTCATATTTCAACTGGGAGTTCATAGTTTGTTTGGTTTAGTTTCCAGAAAAAGAATTTCTTTTAGTAATTATGTAATTAGTGTGGTTTCGGGAATACTTTTTGGATTAACCCATTATTATTCTACGACCCACATTATTAAGTCGTCTTTGATTGGATTTATTTTTATGTTCTTTTTTCTATTAGCACTTCAAAAAACAACTAAAAAGACGGCTTTTTGGCTTGTAGTGCTTATACATTCATTTTGGAATTTAATCATTTGGATTATTCGAAATCTAACAAACTAAATCGCTAACAAATATCATCTTATGCTTAAAAGAAATCGTTATTTAATACTCATTGGATTTATTCTAGCACTATTTATTTTGGAGTTGGCTTTCCATTTTTTTTCTGGAATGCTATCTCCATATTTAAGTAATGAGTTATGAGGAGAATATATTTTCCTAAAATGAATACTTCCCAAATTGCAAAAGCGGTTATTTATATTGTTTTATTACTGCTTTTTAGGGAAATTATCTCAGATTGGGAGCATTTTAAAGCGGGCGTAACCGCTGCCCTTTCATAAGCATTGCTTAAATATAACAAAAAGGCTGTCTGAAAAGACAGTCTTTTTTTCCTAAAACCCCACCCATGCCCAAAACCACCATCAAGCAACATGATATTACAGACTGCGGTGCGGCTTGTTTGGCATCGGTGGCAGCGCACTATAGGCTGGAACTTCCCATAGCGCGTATTCGGCAATATGCGGGCACAGACAAAAAAGGCACTAACATTTTAGGGTTGTTAGAAGCTGCCGAAAAACTTGGCTTAGAAGCCAAAGGCGTAAAAGGCAATAGGGAAAGCTTGTCCAAAATTCCGCTGCCCGCCATTGCGCACGTTGTCGTAAAAGAAGTGCTAGAACATTATGTGGTTATCTATAAGGTAAGTAAAACACACATTACCGTAATGGATCCCGCAGATGGGAAAATGCACAAACAACCCATAGAAGATTTCCTAGCCTCGTGGACAGGTGTTTTGGTACTCTTGCTTCCCAAAACCGAGTTTACGCCCGGCAACAAAAAAATATCGATCTACAAGCGGTTTTGGTTTTTGCTAAGACCACACAAATACGTCTTGGCACAAGCCTTTGTGGGGGCTGTGGTCTATACGCTTTTTGGGTTTTCCATTTCCATTTACGTACAAAAACTCATTGATTTTGTGTTGCCTGACAGCAACACACGGTTATTGAATTTACTCAGTGTGGTAGTGATTGTGTTGCTTATCGCACAACTTGTTGTTGGTGTTTTTAAAGACAAATTCCTTATCAAAACAGGGCAGCAAATAGATGCGCGTTTGGTATTGGGATACTACAAACATTTGCTTACGCTACCACAGTCCTTTTTTGACACCATGCGGGTGGGCGAAATTATTTCACGCATCGGAGATGCCGTCAAAATTAGAATCTTTATCAATACGGTGTCGCTTAATTTGGCAGTAGATGTTCTGGTTTTCTTTTTCTCTTTTGTGATTATGTTTTCTTACTACTGGAAACTGGCACTTATCATGTGTTTGGTTATTCCCCTGTATGGAGCAGTGTACCTTATCATAAACCGCCTAAACAAAAAAGTGGAACGAAAAATAATGGAAAAAGCAGCAGATTTGGAAAGCCAACTGGTGGAATCGTTAAGTACCGTAAAAACCATAAAACATTTTGGCATTGAAGATTTTGCCAACATCAAAACCGAAACACGCTTTATCTCTTTGCTCAAAACAGGTTACACCTCTGCGCTTAATTCCGTTTTTTCCACTACAAGCTCCACGACCATTGCACAAGTGTTTACGGTGGTATTGCTGTGGGTGGGGTAGTACTACGCCATAGGCGGACAAATCACGATTGGCGAATTGATGTCGTTTTATGCTATTATTGGGTATTTCACAGGTCCTGTGGCGCGTTTGATTGGTGCCAATGTGCAAATTCAAAATGCACTTATTGCCGCCGACCGATTGTTTGAAATCATGGATTTGGAACGAGAAAAAGAAACGCAAAAAATAACACTCGACAACACTAAAGTAGGCGATATCGCTTTTGAGGGTATCCATTTTCGGTACGGCACACGTGTAGATGTTTTTGAGGATTTTAGTCTTATGATACCCAAAGGAAAAGTTACCGCCTTGGTGGGTGAGAGTGGTTCGGGAAAATCCACACTCATTGCCTTGTTGCAACACCTTTATCCCCTACAAAAAGGAAAAATATCCATTGGCAAAATAGATATCAATCACGTAGAACCGCACAGCCTTAGGCATCTGATTGGCGTTGTGCCACAAAAAATTGATTTGTTCTCGGGAAATGTGATAGATAATATCGCTTTGGGCGAATTAGCCCCCAACATGAATAAGGTATTGGAAACCTGTAAATCGCTCGATATTCTTGATTTTATTGAAGCACTTCCCAACGGTTTTCAAACCTATTTGGGCGAAAATGGCGCAAATTTGTCGGGCGGACAGAAACAGAAAATTGCCATTGCCCGAGCCCTTTACAAAAACCCTGAAATCCTCATTTTTGATGAAGCTACTTCCTCGCTAGATGGAACTTCACAGAAAAACATTTGGAAGGCGGTAAAAGCATTGCAACATCAGAACAAAACCATAATCATCAGCACGCATAGGTTACAATCCATTACCCAAGCCGATACCATAGTGGTGCTAAAAAACGGAAAACTTGTGGAAAAAGGAAAACACCAGGAATTGTTGGCACAAAAAGGGGAATACCACACCCTTTGGGAGCATCAAACAGGAATGGGGTAAAAACATAAAAAAAACCTGTATGGAGCTTCTAAAATACTTTTTAATTCAAAACAAAAAAACCCCGCCCAAACGAGCGAGGTTTTTGTTGGCCTACTAGGGATCGAACCTAGACTCTTCTGAACCAAAATCAGACGTG
>Ga0209654_1000142_pt1 | contig 75477 bp, 73 predicted proteins | sample SaaInl1SG_22_DNA_FD_184646 | JGI IMG/M metagenome (GOLD analysis project Ga0209654, IMG submission 184646) | Marine microbial communities from expanding oxygen minimum zones in the Saanich Inlet - ESP_161SG_22_DNA (SPAdes) (version 2) | ecosystem: Environmental > Aquatic > Marine > Intertidal... | reverse complement strand
TAGAAACGATCCCAAATCTGATCTATGCCATGGAAAGTCCACATTTTGTACATTTCGTTTTAGGGAATCATAACAGTTCATTAACGAAACTAGTATGAAAAAAATACAATTAAAAACTCCCACAACACATGAGAAATAGACATAGCACTTTGACCCTATTATTCATTTCGGTTTTATTGGGTTCTTGTACCGATAAAAAAGAAACTGAAAGTTTTAATCTAGAGCAACAACTTTTAAAGGCCGACTATATCAAACTCCAAATGGAAAAAATGCCATCGGGGCATCTGCATATAGTTGGTGAGCTAAATGGAATAAAGGGTAATTTCATCCTTGATACTGGTGCAGGAGCAACGGTTATTGAGGAAAAAAATAGAGGAAAATTCAACATGAGCGCTGAAGAATCTGAAGAAGAGGCTACAGGAGCTGGGGGGACAAATATTCAAATGCAAGCTTCGGATGGAAACAATTTCACCTTTGACACATTCAAGATTAATGATTTTAATTTACTGCTAATGAATTTAGACCATGTTAATGATGCATTTGAAAGCATGGGCTTGGAGAAAATTGACGGGGTAATCGGCGCAGATATATTAACCAACCATAATGCAATAATTGATTATTCCAATCTGATCTTATTTTTAAAAGAATAGCACAATGAAACCAATTAAAACTGGCTGCTTATCTGGTCTCTTCTTTGCAGCAGGAATGGCCCTATTCGACTATGCAGATGGAACAGAATTCAATTGGGCAAAATTCAGTTTTAACTTGCTGCTTTTTGGTGGTGCCATGGGGTTAATGACCTACAAAAGCCTCAAGAACTTAACGAAATAAAAGTCAAGCGATAAAGTCAACTAGCAGGTTGCTCATTAGGAAGTCCCATAACATTTTGCTTCATTTGTAAGAGGTAAAAATTATGGGGAAACAAGCTCGTTTATATTTTATTGATGCCTTGCGCGCTTTTGCAATACTAATGATGCTTCAGGGGCATTTCATTAGTGGGGTGTTAGACCCAGCAAACATCGATTCTTCGAACAGCTTCTATTCATTTTGGCTGTATTGTCGGGGTTTCACTGCCCCCGTTTTCTTCACCATCACCGGTTGGGTATTTACCTTTTTATTATTGCGCAATGCGCAACAGGGCTGGAAGAATCCGCGCATAAAGAAAGGGCTCAAACGAACCCTGGAGTTGTTGCTATGGGGTTATTTGCTTCGGCTCAACCTCCCCATGCTCTTCAGCGGACAGGTCAACAACTCCTTTTTATATCCAGATGTTTTACAAATCATAGGGTTGAGTCTGAGTTTTATCATCCTTATTTACTTGCTATTCGGTTTTTTAAAACAATGGACGAGTTTTATTTTTCTTGCAATTGGTCTGCTCATTTTTCTAGCTCAACCACACTATGTCGATCTCACTTTCCCTTCTCTGCCCTCCTACATAGCTGCCTATTTGACCAAAGCCAACAAAGGCGTTTTTTACCTTTTTCCTTGGCTAGGCTATGTCAGTACAGGCGCCTCTATTGCCTATCTTTTTTCTGCTAAAACTAGTCAATTGTGGAGCTGGGGACTCGGATTTATTGCGTTGGGTTTATGGTTAGTTTTTCGTTCCTCACCCTTCCTCATTGACCTTGAAAGCTTGACAGGAATTGATCTGTTTCGTCAAGTTGCCTACAATAACTTTCTCTTTATTCGGCTTGGAGATGTATTTATACTTTTCGGCATTTTCATGCTTTTAAATAATTACTTTAAAAAAGGCTTTTGGACCACTATTGGTGGGAAAACTTTAGAAATTTACATAGTGCACTACTTTATCTTTTACGGAAGTTTGTTTGGAATTGGAATTTATAAATACGTCAAATATTCATTGCCTTTTGTCGAAAGTATAGCAGGAGCATTCTTCTTTACAGTAGTCTGTGTATGTATTGTACTGTTATACAGCCCCTTTAGAAGAAAAATTTCAGCCTTTGTGAAAAGGAAAAAATGAAATAAACTTTTTTAAGCCGAAAAACCTAGATATTCTCATTTAAAGTTAACCCGACTATCCCCTATCTTTGCCCCATCAAAAACCAACTATGTCACAACTTGAAGTGCTGCATGAAAACAAGGACTATATCGTCATTAACAAAACGGCTGGCCTAATCAGCGAACAAAGCCCGTTTGAAGAATCTACTGCAGAAAGTCTTGTGCAAAAACACTTACAAACAAATAAGCGTATGGCCTATGTTGGTGTTATCCATCGTTTGGATCGCGTAACCAGTGGTGTCCTCATTTTTGCAAAGAAAAAAAGCATTCTTGTAGCCTTCAATGAAATGTTTAGTGGTCGAAAAGTAAAAAAAACCTACTGGGCAGTTGTACACAAAAAGCCAGCACAAAACAAAGGCACATTAACCCATTTTTTGCTAAAAAACAATCGTAAGAAAATAGCGGAGATTGTTCCCACTAAAATCAAAGGCGCACAAGAATGTTCGCTCAGCTATCAGGTTCTTGAGCAAAACCATTTGGGCTATCTATTGGAAATAAAGCCCAAAACTGGACGTTTTCATCAAATTAGAGCACAACTCGCTCACATTGGATTACCCATTATTGGTGATGAAAAATATGGCTCCGATCAGAAATATTTGACCCTATCGATTTGCTTACATGCTCGTAAATTAATCTATCGATCTCCAGATTCAAGCGCAACAATAGCCTATGAAGCACCCGTGCCGAATAATAAATACTGGAATTTCAAATCCATTTAAATCAATCTATTTTACTACTTAAGAGGGGCAACCAAGGGAATAATTCTTTTTGATGAGCGACAAAGTGGAAAAAAAAATTATCTTTCTAAAGGATAAGTTTCCTATTGTTTTATTCTATAAAACCATTTTATGAAAGGATCTCGATTGTACATTATACTCATTACTGGTTGCTGTCTCGCATATTTCAGCTTCAGTCGCTTGTTATATGAAGGTGAGACTTTATCTACCGATCCAACAGATGTGAATCAATTACAATTGAATGTACTGCTCTACTGTAAAGCCAATGCATGGGTACACACCGACGCCATAGCAGCGGCCAAGGAGGTTTTTCCGGAACTAGCCAAACAACAGGATTGGAAACTCACCATCTCAGACGATCCTACACTTTTCACGGCCCATCAATTGGAAAAGTATGATGTCCTTGTCTGGAGTAATGTGACTGGGAGAACCTTGGATGATGACCAACGGGCAGCCTTTAAAGACTATATCGAAACAGGCGGGGGTTTTGTGGGTATCCACGGAACAGGAGACAATTCGCATGACTGGGACTGGTACTACGAAGAACTCATTCGTGCTGTTTTTTCGCACCACCCCATGGAACCGCAGTTTCAAGTGGGAACATTAACACGCGAATGCCCTAGCAATTTCAAAGCCTGTGAATCTCTCCCCTCACAATGGGAATGGGAAGAAGAATGGTATGTGTTTGAAGAGAGTCCGCGAAATAAAGGCGCTGCCATAATTTATACGCTAGATGAAACAAATATGGTCATGCACGCCGATTCCAAGGGTACTGAAAAACACAAGGATAAAGGAATGGGCGATGACCATCCCATTGTTTGGTTCAATTGTGTGGGGGAAGGAAAAGCCTTTTACTCTGCCTTGGGGCACAAAGGAACCTATTACCATGATCCCGTACATCAAAAATTATTGATCAAAGCCATTGAATGGGCAGGCGATCACAACCAAAAATGCAACTAAATGAAGATACTCAGAACACCCGAAGCAGCATTTGAAAAGCTAGAAGGCTATCCTTTCACACCCAATTATGTTAATGTATCAGACAACTTACGTATGCATTATGTGGATGAAGGTGAAGGACCTGTTGCATTACTGTTGCATGGCGAACCCGGTTGGTCTTATTTATATCGCAGTATGATTCCAATTCTTGTGGAAGGAGGAATGCGAGTCATTGCACCCGATTTAATTGGTTTTGGAAAATCAGACAAACCCAGTCAGCAAAGTGATTACACCTATGCAAAACACATTGAGTGGACACATGATTTAATTAAACAATTAGATCTGCAGGATATTCATTTGTTTATTCAAGATTGGGGAGGGCTTATTGGATTACGACTTGTGAGTGCCGAACCAGAACGTTTTGCGAGTATTGTAGCAGGGAATACCATGCTACCCACCGGAACGGTAACCCCGCCAAAAGCCTTTTTGGACTGGCAGCGTTTTGCTACCACAAGCCCTAAATTTGATGTGGCCACTGTCATTCAAATGGCGACTACAACCAACTTATCTCCGGCAATAATTAAAGCTTATAACGCTCCTTTCCCAACCGATGAATACAAAGCTGGGGCACGAATTTTCCCTGCACTCGTTCCCACAAGTGAAAATGATCCAGAAAGCGAAAACAATAAAATCGCTTGGGGAATCTTGAACCAATGGACTAAACCCTTTCTAACCCTGTTTAGTGACCAAGATCCTATTACCAAGGGGGGAGAACAGGTTTTCCACAAATTAATCCCCGGAACAAAAGATCATCCACACAAGGTTGTGGAAGGAGGTCACTTTTTACAAGAAGACCAAGGGCCACAATTGGCATCATTAATGCTACAATTTTATGCAAATAACAACCTGATTTAAATCAATGAAAAAAGCCTCAAACCTACTTGTATGCCTACTCTTTATTTTTTGTTCCAAAGACCTAACCACGGGGGAGACTGAAGGTATACTCATACGCATCAACAGTTACACCCAAAGCTGTCAAGGCCTGATTGAGCAGCAATGTTATCTAGTCCAACAAGGAGATGCCATTGGTTCAGAGAACTGGACCTTATTTTATGATGAAATCGAGGGTTTTGATTTTATACCAGGATTCGTTTACGATCTAGAAGTTAGCATTACAGAACGTAACCCTGTCCCTCAAGATGTGGGAAAATATAAATATACACTCATTAAAGAAATCCGTCGAACCGCTGCTGATTAGATATGCAACGGACGGTTGCCTGTGGCCGCTAAAGCAGCTTCTTTGACCGCTTCTGCGTAAGTAGGATGCGAGTGACTCATGCGGGAAATATCTTCTGCTGATGCACGGAATTCCATGGCTGTAACCGCTTCCGCAATCAAGTCAGCCACACGTGCACCCACCATGTGTACACCCAATACTTCGTCTGTAGTTTTATCGGCCAAGATTTTCACAAAACCATCGGTATCCATACTTGCACGGGCACGTCCTAGCGCACGCATAGGAAACTGCCCACTTTTATAGGCAATTCCGGCAGCCTTTAATTCTTCTTCTGTTTTTCCAACTGAGGCAACTTCTGGCCAAGTATAAATAACATTAGGAATAAGGTTATAATCAATATGTGGTTTTTGACCTGCCAAAATTTCTGCGACCATTACCCCTTCTTCCTCCGCTTTGTGCGCCAACATGGCACCACGAACAACATCTCCGATGGCATAGATATTCGCAGCAGTGGTTTGTAAATGATCGTTGACTTCTATTTGTCCACGTTCAGTTACTTGAACCCCTGCAGCTTGTGCGTTCAATCCATCAGTATAAGGGCGGCGTCCAACTGACACCAGACAATAATCTCCCGTAAAAGAAACTTCTGCACCTTTTTTGTCGGTGGCGGTAACGATTACCTCGTCTCCTTTGCGTTCTACTTTATTTACTCCATGAGACAAGTAAAACTTAACTCCTTGCTTTTTTAGTACTTTGGTCAACTCTCTTGAAACAGCACTATCCATCACTGGTGTAATGCGATCCGCGTATTCAATGACAGAAACATCTGCACCCAAACGACGGTATACCTGTCCTAACTCTAATCCAATGACCCCACCACCAATGACGACAAGGTGTTTAGGAATTTCTTTCAATTCCAAGGCTTCGGTAGAGGTGATAACACGCTCTTTATCAAGCGTTATAAAAGGTAAAGAACCGGGTTTAGATCCGGTGGCAATGATGCTGTGCTTGGCTTCAATGGTGGTATTTGCTTCTCCATCTATTTTGATGTGGGTGGCATCGACAAAACTACCTAGACCATGAAAAACAGTAATGTTGTTCTTCTCCATCAAGAAATCAATTCCTTTGGTGGTCTGCTCTACAACGCCACGCTTACGGCCAATCATTTTTTCAAAATTCACTTTAATCTCTCCCGGAATTTCAATTCCGTGGGTGTCAAAATGTTTGATGGCATCCTCATAGTGGTGCGAAGAATCCAATAAAGATTTTGAAGGGATGCAACCTACATTCAAGCAAGTTCCCCCAAGGGTATTGTATTTTTCTACCAAAGCCGTTTTCATACCCAATTGGGCACAACGAATAGCGGCAACATAGCCTCCAGGGCCTGATCCTATAATAGCAACATCAAATTGACTCATATTGTTTCTTTAATTGAGCCGTAAAAATACAAATGTTTCCATCTTGGTTAAAGAAAATAAGCGTTTTTCGTTTAATTTTATACATTGTCAACCCAAATTTACCTCATGTACTTACTCAACACCATTTTTTCCTTTCTTCGCGACAAAGAATACCGTAAGCTTTTAGCCGTCACTTCGGTTATAATTGCTGTTGGTACTGTCTTTTATCATTACATTGAAGGTTGGTCATGGATCGATGCGGCCTATTTCTCGGTCATTACACTCACAACCATTGGCTATGGAGATTTCTCTCCAACTACCGACTTGGGGAAACTTTTCACCATCGGGTATATTATTGTTGGTGTAGGCGTAATTCTGGGCTTTATCAATGCGGTTTACCACCATTATAAATCCCAAAACAAGAAATAAATTCACAATTAAAAATCGTATCATTACGGGAAAGAATTTGACATGGCACAAAAGACCTCTTCCATCACCCTTTTTCAAGCACTATTACCTGTTGTCATTCTAGTCCTCTTGTTGGCCTTTAATGTGTATGTCTATGGAGACGATGCTTTAAGTGGATCAAATCAATTCATTTTATTGATTGGTGCTGCAGTAGCTGCGATGGTCGGCTTTAAAATAAAGGTGAGCTATACCGATATGCTGGAAGCCATTGGGAGTAACCTAAAATCTACCACGGGTGCAATTTTGATCTTGTTGTTTGTCGGTGCCCTAGCGGGTACTTGGTTATTGAGTGGCATAATTCCAGCAATGATCTATTACGGTTTACAAATTCTTCATCCCAGTATTTTCCTTCCTGCCTGTATTGTAATATGTGCCATTATCTCGGTAGCTACGGGGAGTAGTTGGACCACCTCTGCCACCGTAGGGATTGCCCTTATTGGTATTGGTCGAGCTTTAGAAATCCCAGTAGGCATGGTGGCTGGTGCAGTCATTTCTGGCGCCTATTTTGGCGACAAATTGTCTCCGCTTAGTGACACCACCAACTTGGCGCCCGCCATGGCAGGCACTGATTTATTTACCCACATTCGTTACATGACCCTGACAACGGTTCCCAGTATAATTATTACCCTCATTGTATTTCTTATTCTTGGTTTCTTTCAACAAACCAACGGAAATGCGGACACACAATTATTGCTCGATAGTATAAACGAACGCTTTACCATCAATCTTGGCTTATTCATCGTACCCCTATTGGTCATTGGAATGATTATCCGAAAAGCCCCCCCCTTGGTTGCCTTGATGATGGGTACCCTTTTAGGAGGTGTTTTTGCCCTCCTCTACCAACCGCATTTGGTGGTTGAAACGGCCGGAGCAGCAAAACTGACGGCCATCTCTGCCTATCGTGGAGTCATGAACGCCATCACTGTTGACAATTCAATTGTCACTTCAAATGAATTGCTAAATGATCTATTTACCTCTGGTGGAATGCAGGGAATGTTAGGCACCATTTGGTTGATTATTTGCGCCATGGTTTTTGGAGGAGTGATGGACGCCATTGGTGGACTCCAAAAACTCAGTCAAGCCCTCTTGGCTAAAGCCGAAAGCACATTTCAATTATTTGCTGGAACTGCCGCTTCTTGTGTAACGATTAATCTAACGGCCTCTGACCAATACCTATCCATTGTACTGCCAGGAAAAATGTTTGATCAAGCTTATCGAGATCGCGGATTAGCCCCAGAAAACTTAAGCAGAACCTTAGAAGATGCCGGAACAGTGACCTCTGTTCTAATCCCTTGGAACACTTGTGGTGCCTACCAATCGGGCGTCTTGGGTGTTGGTGTTGGAGAGTATTTTATCTTCGCCATTTTTAATTGGCTAAGTCCGATCATGACCTTGATTTATGCTTACTTTGGCATTAAAATCAAAAAGCTACTCCCTCAAGTCTAAGGACCAATGAATCTTCGTTTAGAGTGAAGGCATAAGAAAAACTTATACTGTATTAACAAGAACAAATAAGAATACCATTGATTTTTACAACATATTTTGTTTATTTAAACATTAAAAATAATCCACATGGAACACCTAGCTAACGGAGAAGGGAAATGCCCTTTCGCTCCTGCAAAACAAAGACATACAACCGCAGCCGCCCTATCGAATTCTGACTGGTGGCCGGAACAACTCAACCTTAAAATATTACATCAAAACGCTCCTGTAACCAATCCAATGGGTGCCGATTTTGACTATGCGAAAGAATTTTCCAGCCTAGATTTGGCCGCTGTAAAGCAAGACCTTACTACTTTGATGACAGACTCGCAAGACTGGTGGCCAGCTGACTACGGTCACTATGGTCCATTTTTTATCCGTATGGCCTGGCACAGTGCTGGAACCTATCGTGTATCCGATGGACGTGGAGGTGCCACAGCAGGAACACTTCGATTTGCGCCGTTAAATAGCTGGCCAGACAATGGTAACCTAGACAAGGCAAGACGTCTATTATGGCCCATAAAAAAGAAATATGGGAAAAAATTATCTTGGGCAGATTTAATGATCTTGACTGGGAACGTTGCTTTAGAATCGATGGGCTTTGAAACCTTTGGTTTTGGAGGTGGACGTGAAGATGTTTGGGAACCAGAAGGTGATATCTTTTGGGGACCGGAAACAGAATGGTTGGGTGACCAACGCTACTCTGGAGATCGCGAATTAGCGAATCCGCTTGGCGCTGTACAAATGGGACTAATCTATGTTAACCCAGAAGGACCAAATGGAAAACCAGACCCAATTGCTTCAGCAAGAGACATACGCGAAACTTTTGCGCGCATGGCCATGAACGATGAGGAAACGGTTGCCTTAATTGCGGGTGGACATACCTTTGGAAAAACACACGGTGCGGGAGATCCTGCGCACGTTGGACCAGAACCAGAAGGAGCGAGTATTGAACACCAAGGATTTGGTTGGATCAATAGCTTTGGAACTGGAAAAGGTGGCGATACCATTACTAGCGGATTAGAAGGTGCCTGGACACCAACCCCAACGCAATGGGATAACAGTTATTTTGAAACACTTTTTGGCTACGAATGGGAATTGACTCACAGTCCAGCCGGAGCACAGCAATGGGCACCAAAAGACGGAGCGGCTACAGACACTGTTCCTGATGCACATGATCCAAACAAAACACATGCGCCAATGATGGCGACAACAGATATCGCCTTAATTAAAGATCCGGCATACTTGGAGATCTCAAAGCGTTTTCTCGATAATCCAGATCAATTGGCAGATGCTTTTGCTCGTGCTTGGTTTAAACTAACGCACAGAGACATGGGGCCTGTTTCCCGTTATTTGGGAACTGAAGTACCCAGTGAAGCATTGATATGGCAAGACCCTATCCCTGCTGTTGACCATGATTTAGTTGATGCTGCTGACGTTGCTGCTTTAAAAGCAACCGTTTTAGCAAGTGACCTTAGCATAGCTCAGTTGGTTGCTACTGCTTGGGCATCGGCTTCAACCTATAGAGGAACCGATATGCGTGGTGGTGCAAATGGTGGACGTGTTCGTTTAGCTCCCCAAAAAGATTGGGCCGCCAATGATCCATCACAATTGGCAACTGTTATTGCAGGTCTTGAAAAAATTCAGGCAGACTTTAACGGGGCAAACGGGACAAAGAAAATTTCCATTGCTGATCTTATTGTGCTCGCTGGTGATGCCGCGGTTGAAGCAGCTGCTAAAAAAGCGGGGCAAGACATTTCTATTCCTTTCCATGCGGGAAGAACAGACGCATCGCAAGAAAACACAGATGCAGATGCATTGGGTGTACTTGAGCCAAAAGCAGATGGATTTAGAAATTATCTAGCTGCTGGAAATGATCGCCACGGCGAAGAATTACTATTAGACAAAGCACATTTATTGAGCTTAACTGCTCCCGAAATGACTGTTTTGGTTGGAGGTTTACGAAGCCTTAACGCAAATACGGGAGGTTCTGCTCATGGTGTGTTTACACATCGTCCTGAAACCTTATCCAACGATTTCTTTGTCAACCTTTATGACATGGACATCCAATGGGTTCCAACCGATGAAGATAAAACCACATTCGAAGGAAAAGAGCGTACTTCCGGAGATGTGAAATGGTCTGGTACACGTGTTGATTTGATCTTTGGATCAAATTCTCAATTACGTGCACTAGGTGAAGTCTATGCTTGTGAAGACGCTAGCGAAAAGTTCGTTAACGACTTTGTAGCTGCATGGACCAAAGTAATGCACCTTGATCGCTTTGATTTAGCTTAGATCAATGGATTAAGTTTTTATTTAGATTCATTATTACCTTAGATAATTCCCCTTCATGGGGAATTATTTTTTTACAGCCTTCCCCCAGAATCAGCCGAATATTACAGGCATTATTTGTAAGTTTGTAAGAATCGATTTTTCCATGGCCGTAAAAAAACCAACATCTCCCAAAGTACCCAACTTTAAAGTGGCTGATCCGCAAAAGCAACGTTCAAGAGAAATACTTTTTGGCGGTTTTTTAATTTTGATTTCCATCCTTCTTATTGTTGCCTTTACTTCCTATTTTTTTAGCTGGAAAATAGATCAGAGTGAATTGAACACGCTCGGCGATCGATCGGTTGAGAGTACAAACCTATTGCGAAAGCTAGGTGCACAACTCAGTCATTTCTTTATTTACAACGGAATTGGTATTGCTTCGTATATTTTTACTTACCTCATTCTCATTAGCGGAATGTTCCTCTTTTTCGATATTCAAAAGAAAACCTTATTAAATCGTTGGTCGTGGGGTATATACTATATGCTTTTACTTCCTTTAGTTAGTGCACGATTTACCGAAATATTCCCATTCCTTGGCGGTAAAGTTGGCTTCGAAATCACAGATTTTGTTGTGGATTATATTGGTATCATTGGTTTGTGGTTCATCATCGTTTTCATGGCACTGATTGCTTTGGTATTGCACTTAAAAATCACCCCTGAAAAAATCATTGCTCGACTACAGCCCTATTTTATCAAAGAAGAAGTTGTCACTGAACCCGCTTCAAGTTTTGAAGAAGAGAGTAAAGCATTTAGCTTGACCAATGAAATAGAACCGGAAGAAGATGACCCGGAAGTCCCTCTTGAACAGGACGATAAAATGGAAATTGTTCCTGCGGCAGAAGAAAAACCCCAAAGCATCGAAGAAGAGATTGTTGAAGAAGAAAAACCAGAACTAACCATTGAGGTCAAAGCGGTAAAAGAAGAAGATATCGTCGATACACTTTCCCAATCCTTGGTCGAAAAATATGGTGCATTTGACCCTACACTAGAGCTGAGTGGTTTCAAATTTCCCACACTTGAATTATTAAAAGACTATGGCGGTTCAACCATTACTATAGATGAGGATGAGCTGGAAGTTAATAAAAATAAAATCATTGAAACCCTGCGCAATTACAAAATTGAAATTGCCAAAATAAAAGCCAACATTGGCCCAACGGTTACCCTGTACGAAATTGTTCCTGCAGCTGGAATACGTATTTCGAAAATTAAAAACCTAGAGGACGACATTGCCCTATCACTTTCTGCACTAGGTATTCGGATTATTGCCCCTATTCCCGGAAAAGGAACCATTGGAATAGAAGTTCCTAATCAAAAACCCAGCATAGTTTCTATGCGATCGGTCATTGCTTCACAGCGCTTCCAACAAGCAGAAATGGAGTTACCCATAGCGTTTGGAAAAACAATTAGCAATGAAACCTTTGTCGTTGATTTAGCCAAAATGCCACACATGCTCATGGCTGGAGCAACCGGACAAGGTAAGTCCGTGGGGTTAAATGCGGTATTGACTTCCTTGCTATACAAGAAACATCCTGCTGAAGTAAAGTTCGTTTTGGTAGATCCAAAAAAGGTTGAACTGAACATTTACAATAAAATTGAACGTCATTACTTAGCGAAATTACCCGACTCAGAAGATGCGATCATTACAGATAACACTAAAGTAATTCACACCTTGAACTCGCTGTGTATTGAAATGGACAACCGCTATGAGTTGCTCAAAAATGCAATGTGTCGAAACATTAAAGAATACAACGCGAAGTTTAAAGCACGTAAACTAAATCCAGACGAAGGTCATCTTTTCTTACCCTATATTGTTTTGGTAGTTGATGAATTTGCCGACCTAATCATGACAGCTGGCAAAGAAGTTGAAACACCCATTGCACGTTTGGCTCAATTAGCTCGTGCAATTGGTATCCATTTAATTATCGCTACCCAACGTCCTTCGGTCAATGTAATTACAGGGATAATTAAAGCCAACTTCCCAGCGCGTATTGCCTTTCGTGTTACCTCAAAGATAGATTCACGAACCATTTTAGATAGTGGTGGTGCAGATCAATTGATTGGACGAGGTGATATGCTCTATACACAAGGAAACGACTTAACTCGTATTCAATGTGCCTTTGTAGACACCCCAGAAGTTGAAGAAATTGTTGGCTACATTGGAAGCCAGAAAGCCTACCCAGAAGCCCATTTACTGCCCGAGTTTATTGGAGAAGAAAGTAGTGCCCTAGATATTGATAAAAGCGACCGAGATGCATTATTCCGTGAAGCAGCAGAAGTTATAGTAACGGCACAACAAGGATCGGCTTCCCTCCTACAACGCAAATTAAAATTAGGCTACAACAGAGCTGGAAGAATTATTGACCAAATGGAAGCTGCGGGCATTGTTGGTCCTTTTGAAGGGAGTAAAGCACGTCAGGTGCTTGTTCCAGATTTAACAAGCTTGGAACAGTTTTTGAATAACGAAGCATAGAATTTACTTGAATGAAAAATACGCTACTTCTTTTTATACTCCTATCCAATTTGTGCTTTGCACAAAGCTATGAGAAAGCAAAAAACTTATTGGATCGCGTTTCTGGGCAAATGAAAAGCAAAGAAAATATTCGCTTTGGATTTAGCTATGTGCTCGAAAATAAAAAAGAACAAATTCGTCAAGAAATGGAGGGAAATGTCACCCTTTCTGGAGATCGCTATATTTTAAATTTCCTTGAAGCTGAACAGCTTTTTGACGGAGAAAAAATCTATACTATTGTCCCAGAAAACGAGGAAATCACCATCAGTACACCCGAAGAAGATGATGATGTTAGTGTTAACCCCTCAAAGTTATTAACCTTTTATGAAAAAGGATATGGATATGAATGGGACATTCAACAACGCGTTATGGGAAAAAAAATTCAGTTCATTAAACTTTTGCCCATAGACGACACTACAGAAATCAATTACTTACTTCTTGGTATTGACACCGAACGTCTTGAGGTATATCGTTTGATTCAAGTTGGATCAAACGGCACCATGACTACCCTAACACTCAACAACCAAGAAGCCAATATCGTATTACCGTCAGATTATTTTGTGTTTGACCAGAAAAAATATCCGAACTATTACATCAATGAGTAGCTGAATGAAAATATTAGATCGCTACATATTAACATCCTATTTATCACGCCTTGCAAGTGTGTTCTTCATACTTATGTTAATTTTCATCATTCAAACCTTTTGGTTGTTTATCGATGAATTTGCTGGTAAGGGTATCGATGCTGAAATTATTTTTAAATTTTTACTGTACTACTCGCCCAAATTATATCCTCTGGTTCTGCCGCTTTCTGTTCTTTTAGCATCCATAATGACCTATGGCGACTTCGCCGAGAATTATGAATTTGCTGCAATGAAATCTACGGGTATATCGCTTCAAAGAGCTTTATTAGGACTCATTATTTTTCACTTCTTTTTAGGCATTGGCAGTTTTTATTTTTCCAATCATGTTATTCCCTATGGAGAATTTAAATACTTCAACCTTAGACGGAATATGGCAAAGCTAAAACCTGCCTTGGCCATTACCGAGGGAATATTCAATGACCTAGGCGCAATGAACATAAAGGTTGATCGCAAGTATGGAGAAGACAATCGTTTTCTTGAAAACATCATCATTCATGAAATAACTCCAGACAATCAAAACAGGATCGTCATTAAAGCAGAACGAGGAGAATTAAAAAGCGCAAAAATTGGTCAACAGCTACAATTGGTTCTATTCGATGGAAATCGATATGAAGAAGTGCAAACCAGCACACCTGCCGAACAACGTAAAGCACCACATGCAAAAGTTTCATTCAGGGAATACATCATGAATATTGATCTATCTCAGTTCAACAATGTTGATTTGGGAGAGGAAAAATATACCAGTACCTATCGTATGCAACAGGTAAAGGAATTGACTGAAAGTATTGATTCTCTTGAGTTACAGTTCAAAGAACAACGCGAAATTTATGCCGATAACTTCATAAAATCTAACGCATACAACAGCATAAAAAGTTTAAATAATCCTGTTGTATTGGATGCAGATAGTATTGTGCCCGATTCCATTTTTGCGTTGTACAGTAATCCACTAAAATTTGTAGGGAAAGAATTATCGACGCGCCATACCCAAGTGCTTCAAACTGCTGAAACATATTTGTTAACCCTCGTTCGTAATCTTGACACCAAGAAAAGATTATTTTTTATTGATCAAAAACGCATTAACCTTCACAAGAACACTTATCACGAAAAGTTCACCCTTGGATTCAGTGTCTTTTTCCTGTTTTTAATTGGCGCCTCTATTGGAGCTATCATACGAAAAGGAGGTTTGGGATTACCCATGGTATTGGCCATCCTTATCTTTTTGACCTACCACTACATTGGATTGTTTGGACGGAATGCATCAGAAGACAATAGCCTTACCCCTTTTATGGGCAGTTGGCTATCTCTTTTAATCATTGCACCTTTGGCACTCTATTTTACTAAACGAGCTTCTACAGACAAAGGCTTAGTCAATTATGACTTTGTTGTTGTTGGTGTACAAAGCTTTATAAGCTCAATAAAGAATACTACTTTAGCACTCAGAAATAAGCTATGGAAAAAAACAAATTAGATTCGATTCAAGATGCCATTTCGGCCATTAAAAATGGTGAAGTCATTATTGTTGTCGACGATGATAATCGTGAAAACGAGGGAGACTTTATCACAGCAGCAGAAAACATTACCCCAGAGATCATCAACTTTATGGCCAAAGAAGGCCGCGGGCTTATTTGTACACCCTTGACCGAAAAACGCTGTAGTGAATTGCAATTAGACCGCATGGTTTCCAATAATACCGATCCAATGGAAACAGCTTTTACGGTTTCAATCGATTTAAAAGGAAATGGAGTAACCACAGGAATATCTGCTTCCGACCGGGCTTTGACCGTTCAAGCATTAGTCGATGAAACAACACAACCGCATCATTTAAGTCGCCCTGGACATATTTTCCCCTTGATTGCAAAAGAAGGTGGTGTGCTTCGTCGAACAGGACATACAGAAGCTGCAATTGACTTTGCGCGCTTGGCTGGGAAGAAACCAGCTGGAGTAATTGTTGAAATCATGAACGAAGACGGAACCATGGCCCGCCTTCCTCAATTGATGAAAGTTGCTCAAAAATTTGATTTAAAACTGGTTTCTATCGAGGACTTGGTTGCCTACAGAATGCAACACGACAGTTTAATTCTAAAGCGTGAAGACACTGAACTAAAAACACGTTTTGGTGACTTTAGACTCCGTGCCTTTCAACAAACAACAAATAACCAAGTGCATATTGCCTTAACCAAAGGTGCTTGGGAATTGGATGAACCCCTCTTAACACGGATCAATTCCTCACAGTTTAGCAATGATCTTTTGGGAATGCTGACAGGTTCAAATGACACGGGGCTTGAAGAGACCTTTAATTTAATTAATGCAGAAGGCAAGGGAGCTATTCTCTTTATCAATCAGCAGCAGCAGTCAGAAAATTTATTGGCTCGAATTAAGGAACTCAAACAATTTACTGAGAAAAATGAAGGAATTCCTAAGGCGCCACCATTAAAAATGGATGCAAAAGATTTTGGGATTGGCGCGCAAATTCTCCACGAATTGCACATCAATAAATTACGGGTAATTACCAATTCTTCCCAAGGGCCACGTGTCGGAATTACCGGCTATGGTCTTGAGATTGTAGAATACGTTAAGTACTAGAAGAACCAAAGCTTAATTGACATTGCGGTAACCATAACGACCATGGCTATCTTAATGACCCCCTCCCCTTGGTCTACTGACCAACGGCTAGACCACCATGCCCCTAAGGAAGTACCTGCAGCTAAAACCAGGCCTAGTCCCCAATCTACAGCACCATTCCAAGCAAAGAGCGCTAAGGCGCCTAGTGTATAAATAAACACTAAGGCTACTTTGGTCGCATTGGTTTTAATTAGCGACAAGCGATTAACATTATTTAAAAAAAGCATGATAATGAAGCCTATTCCTGCATTGATAAATCCTCCATAAATACCAATAAAAAAGAAACCAATAATGGCATAGACCAGGTATTTACCCGTTAGGCGTTCCGGTAAAGCCATATCTTTTGTTTTAGGCTTAAGCACAATGATGGCAACCACCACAAGCATGATAATGGATAGTATTCGGTTAAAAACATCTCCTCGAATATCCATGGCAATTTGCGCCCCAATCAAAGAGCCAAAAAGAGCCGAAATACCCAAATAAAAATTGAACGGAAAAGTAGACACACCTTTGGACCGATAACCCGCAGTACCAACCAAAGCCTGAATTACAATACCAATTCGATTGGTCCCGTTGGCGATATAGGGTGGCAGTCCCATAAAAATCAATACCGGTAAAGTAAGCAAAGAGCCCCCCCCGGCCAAAGTGTTTATGATTCCCGCGGCTAGACCTGCAAGTAATAAAATGCTATAGCGTATTAGTTCATCCATAGGAAATTTAATTGAAACGAAATTAAGGATATCGTTTTTAAAAAAAAGCTTTCTTTCTTCAAATAAGCTATGTATATTTGCAACCGCATTGGAGAAATGGCAGAGTGGTCGAATGCGGCAGTCTTGAAAACTGTTGAGGGTCACACCTCCGGGGGTTCGAATCCCTCTTTCTCCGCAACTATAAACCGTAATTACTTATTAGTTAAGTTTTTACGGTTTTTTACTGCTGTTTTTAGTCAGTGATTAGTCAGTATTTTTACAAATACTAAGATTTCTTACTACTCTTGATCTTACCAAACACAAGCCAAAAGACAATTCAAACAGCTAAGGTTTATTCCCTTATTTGATTGACCTTTAAACAGTTTTCTTTTTAGGCTATTGTATAATAAAACAACAATTTCCCATACAATTAAAAAGCTGCTAAGGTTATACCAAACAGCTCGTTCTTTTCCTCTCAATAAAAAGTTGGAAAAATCTAGATCGAATGATAAATGAGCAACCCCACCCCCTCAAAGTATTTTCGATTTCCCTTTTAACAAACAGGGAGGACATTTATATACAAACCCTAATCTCTCCAAGTTTTCAAATTTATTTAGCAATAGTTCTTAAAAATCTTAGATTTTTCTTTAAGATTAGCTATCATACTGCCAATGGCATAATCTGTTGTACCTCCGCCAGTTTTTAATCTAAATCAAAACTTAAATCGTCTGTTGGGAAATAATCATCTTTAAAGTTATCTTCTTCGTGCTGTTGAATGGCTTGTTGCAGTTTTTCACCAATCTTTACCAAATAGATGGTATCATCTGTTCTAATTTCAACAGCTTCTATTTGTTCGCCTTCAGCATTTCTGAATGAAATAATATCGCTATCGTCATAGCCATCAGGAAATTTTTCTACCAATAGGTCTAAAATTTCAGTATTGAGTTTGTTGTAATCTACTATAATTCGTTTCATCTGTTACATATTTAAGAGGTAAGCATAAATGAGTGGTACTACAATGGTGGCATCACTTTCTATCAAAAATTTTGGGGTGTCAATATCCAGTTTCCCCCAAGTAATTTTTTCATTTGGTACTGCGCCTGAATACGAGCCATAACTTGTAGTGCTATCGCTTATTTGACAGAAGTAACTCCAAAATGGTGTATCTTCTTGATTCATATCTTGATATAACATCGGTACGACACAAATAGGAAAATCTCCTGCAATGCCCCCACCAATTTGAAAGAAACCAATACCATTTTCAGAATTATTAGTGTACCAATCGGCAAGGAAGGTCATGTATTCAATACCTGATTTTATTGTACTGGCTTTTAATTCGCCTTTAAGCACGTATGATGCAAAAATGTTACCCATTGTGCTATCTTCCCATCCTGGCACAACCATTGGCAAGTTTTTTTCTGCTGCTGCATACATCCACGAGTTCTTAATATCAATTTCGTAGTATTCTTCTAAAACACCTGATAGTAAAAGTTTGTACATAAATTCGTGTGGAAAATAGCGTTCGTCGTTTTCTTCGGCTTCTTTCCATATCTTAAAAATATGTTTTTGTAAACGCCTGAAGGCTTCTTCTTCGGGAATACAGGTGTCTGTAACTCGGTTAAGCCCTTTTAGGAGCAAATCCCATTCATCTTGTGGTGTTAAATCACGATAATTTGGCACTCGCTTATAATGGCTATGCGCTACCAAATTCATAATATCCTCCTCCAAATTTGCACCTGTACAGGAAATGATATGAACCTTATCTTGTCGAATAATTTCAGCAAAAATTTTACCTATTTCTGCTGTGCTCATTGCCCCTGCTATAGACACTAACATTTTTGAACCGTTGGCTAATTGGTCTTTGTATGCTTTAGCAGCATCCACCAAACTTGCAGCGTTAAAGTGCAAGAAGTGATTTTCTATAAATTGAGAAATATGTCCTTGATTAGTAGTCGTCATTATCCTTAAATTTTGATAGCTTGTTAAAAGGAGAATCTATATTCATATCATAATCATCATCATAGTTTTCGCTTTCATCTTCGTTATCATATTTGTAACTCAATAGTTTGTAATACAGTTTTGCAGCCAAAAAATCAGGTGCTTTGTTTGTGGGGTTTGGGCAGAGTTCTACCATATCAAAACCAACTACATTTTTTTCTTCAAATACTTTTTTAAGAAACTCTACTGTTTCACTCCAAAGCAAACCGCTTGGTTCGGGTGTACCGGTACTTGGCATTATGGATGGGTCTAACACATCTAAGTCTAAAGTGATAAATACGTTATCTGTCATTTGGTCTATGGCATTATCCATCCAATATTCGTCATTTATGATTTCATGAGCAAAATAGACCTTATTTGTATTCATAACTGCTTTTTCTGAAATATCCATTGAACGAATACCCACTTGAATCAAATTTGTGTTTTGGTTGGCTTCATAAACCGCACAAGCGTGATTGCAAGTGGAGCCCTCGTACTCTTTTCGTAAATCGGCGTGCGCATCTAAATGAAGTACAGTTAAGTTTTTAAAACACTCATTAAACGCTCTAATTGTTCCAATAGAAATTGAATGTTCGCCGCCAAAAATGGTTACAAATTTATTACGATTGATATACTTTTTTACAGTTTGATGCACGGCTTCTACCATTGCTTCGGGCGAACTATTTTCTGTGACAGGCTCGGGCATATAGATACCTTGTTTATATACTTCGCTGTCGGTTTCTATATCATAGAGTTCCATATTTTCTGATGCTTCTAAAAAGGCTTCAAACCCTTTATCTGCACCTTTTTGCCAAGTACTTGTGCCATCATAGGGTACAGATAGCAATACGATTTCTGATTTGTTTAATGTTGCGTATTCTTCGAGAATACCTGCAAATGTTTTATTTGTTTTCATTTTAATAATAATTTGCTTTTATTGAATTATGATTTGATACCACTTTTTCGTTATCAACTTCATAGCCTAAAATTTCAAGAAAATCGATGCTGGTTTGTTGTGGCCTAAATAATTGAGTGGTTGTATTTCCGTTTTCATCTTTATCAATAATAATATGTTTAGGCGCAGGGATTAAACAATGTTGTAAACCACCATAACCGCCTAACGTTTCTTGATATGCACCCGTATTAAAAAAACCTATATACAACGGTTTATCCTTGTTGTATTTTGGTAAATAAATAGCGTTAATGTGTTGCTCACTGTTATAATAGTCATCGCTATCACAAGTCAATCCGCCTAATAACACTCGCTCATAGGAATCATTCCAGCGATTAATTGGTAGCATTACAAAACGTTTATTAATTGCCCAAGAATCGGTTAATGTGGTAATGAACGATGCGTTTATCATATTCCACTTCTCACGGTCATTTTGTTGCTTTTGATATAACACTTCATATATCATTCCGCCACTTTCGCCAACAGTAAAACTTCCAAATTCAGTAAAAATATCAGGTACATCTACATTTGCTTCGTTGCAAGCTATTTGAATTTGGTTAACGATTTCTTCAACTAAATACTGATAATCAAAGTCAAATGCTAACGAGTTTTTAATGGGAAAACCACCGCCAATATTGAGGCTATCTAAAGTAGGACATACTTTTTTTAGGTTGATGTACACTTTTAAACACTTCAACAATTCATTCCAATAATAGGCAGTATCTCTAATACCTGTATTGATGAAAAAGTGTAACATCTTTAGGTCCACTTGCGAATTGTCTTTGATTTGCTCGTTATAAAAGCGAACTATGTTTTTATAGCCTATCCCTAAACGTGAAGTATAGAACTCAAACTTTGGTTCTTCTTCCGAAGCAATACGAATACCTACTTTAAAGTTGGTGTTAATCTCTTTGGCAAGTAGTGGTAATTCCTCATAATTATCAATAATCGGAATACAGTTGTGATGTCCGTAATTAATCAATCGAGAAATGTTAGTAATGTATTGCTTTCGTTTAAATCCATTACACAGTACAAAGGTGCTGTCTGTGATTTTGCCATCTTTTTTTAGAGATTCAACAATATCTATATCAAAAGCTGATGAGGTTTCTATATGGACATTATTTTTAAGGACTTCGTCTATTACAAATTTGAAATGCGAACTTTTAGTACAATAGCAATAATGGTAATTGCCTTTATAACCCACATTTTTCATTGCGCTTGCAAACCATTGTTTTGCTCTTTGAATGTTGCTTGAAATTTGTGGTAAGTATGTGAATTTTAAAGGCGTACCATATTGTTCTATTATTTGCATCAATTCAATCTGATGAAATAGTAGTTTGTCACTTTGTAAAGTAAATTCTTCTTGTGGAAAATCAAAGGTTTGATTAACCAAATCACTATATCGAGTATTCATTATATTATTCAAAAAAAATTAAGAAATTATAGCATAAACGTGTGTTATACCATATCTGAATTGCGGAATAAATAATGAAAAATCAAATCCTTATTTGCAGCCTAACGACACAAATAAATTGATGCTTTATATTAGAAATAAAAGCGGAAGTTAGCTCTAAATTTCGGGGGCTTATACCATAAGCCATTTTTGGGTTTGACTTCCTAATACCCAAAACACCGAACGTAAAAACAGTTTTCAATGTGTTCAGCTAAAAGGTGTATATTTCACCTTTTATACAACAAAGGAAAGATAAAAATGAATAGGTTGTGTCAAAAATTAAATAATTTTAATATCGTTGCATTTAGAAATTGAACTAATTTAAACTTATTATAATTCCTGTAACAGCCTCTATGAAATGTGAAGAATGATAAACATTTGGTCTATGTTTCCGGTTCGCCAATGGCAAGCAACTAGCTTTTCTTAATTTTCGCTTAGCTTTTCATCGCCCTTAGAAGATTCAACACTAGGTTTCTTTCCGTCAAATCGATACACCAACATAATTTCTGCCGTATTTGCTCTAATGGCTGTTGAGGATGTATTTTGTCCTATTTCATAGCCAAAACCTAGATCCATTTTTGGTAATTTGACTTGGAACATTGTAGAGATATAATCATTATTACTTAACCCCACACCCAATGAAAGCTTCTCTTTTAACTCGATTTTGGTAATGGCAGTAAGTTGATTTGGCGCATCAGAAACCATTCTATAAACCATAGAAGGACTTAAGCGCAAGAAGCTATTCAATTTTACATAAAAACCTACTGTACCATATACACTGGAGTTATACATAGCTGTAGCTACAACACCCGCATCTTCTTTAAATCGCTTAGCATGCAAAATATTTGGGGAAGAAAGCCCGAGAAAATAGTTATTACTTTTCAATAAGGCTCCGATTCCAACCAATGGGTTCATATAATTCTGCAGATTGCTGAGATTCGGATTGTTCTCTTGGGTAATTCTATTCAACCTATCTAGATCGAAGTTATTGAATGAAACACCAGCCTTAATCCCAAGGTATAAATTTGTGTTTCCGCCAAAGGCCAATTTATAGCTATAATCTATGGTAGCTAAACCATTATTTTCAATATTGACTCTATCGGAAAGAAAACTAAACCCCCACGCTGCATTATTTTTTTCACTTGTTGTATAGAGGAAAGATGCGGCTCTTGGAGCACCATCAGTTCCAGACCAAGCAGAACGATAATGCATAGCTGCGAATGAACCATGACTACCCGTATAAGCAGGATTAAATAAGTTCATATTCTGTTCAAAAAACAAGAAGTTGGGTTGTTGTTGTGCTTTACTAACTAGACTTGATAATACCAAGAACGTTAAAGCAAGCGTTTTATATTGGTTTTTCATTTTTTGCTTTTTAAGAATTAATAGGTGATGTATAACCATCCTCTTATTTGGTCTTCCCCGTTACCTAAATTGATAACATAGAAATAGGATCCAGCAGGAAGAAGGTTTGTATTATTTTTATAGGTGCCACGCCAATCGTTTCTGTAACCGTAATCGGAAAAAACTTCATTTCCATTTTTATCGTAAACAGCAACCCAGCTTTGCGGATAAGATTCAATATTGATTATCTTCCAAGTCTCCTCCAATCCGCCACTTCCAGGTGTAAGCAGTTCTGAGGTGAATAGAATATCATCTTCATAGCCATCATTATTGTCGTCTGTATCTGCATTATCTCCAATACCGTCATTATCTGCATCTGCAGATTCATTTGGATCTAGGGGAAATCTATCCCTTGAATCAATAACCCAATCATTATCATCGTCAACATCTTGGTTGTTCCCAACCCCATCTTGATCGGTATCCTCCCATTCGTTTCCATTTTCTGGAAAGGTATCTTCTTCATTGAGAACACCATCACCATCTTTATCCTCATCTACACAATCAGGAATTGTATCTGAATCCATATCTGGCGAAAATGAAGAATTATCTAAAGGATCAGAGCCACAGCTCACCTCATTTTCATCAGACTGGCCATCGTTGTCATCATCAGTATCAGCATTATTTCCCGTACCATCTTCATCGGTATCTATCCATTCGGTAACATCAAACGGAAAAGCATCTTCAGAATCTAAGTAAGTATCATTGTCATCATCAGTATCGGCATTGTCCCCAATAGCATCTCCATCATAGTCAACCCATTCGGTTACATCCAATGGAAAAGTATCGTTACTATCTAAATAACCATCATTGTCATCATCTGTATCGGCATTATTTCCAATGCCATCTAGATCAGTATCAATCCATTCTGTTGCATCTAATGGAAAAGAATCGTTATTATCCGAATACGAATCATTGTCATCATCAGTATCCGCATTGTTCCCCGTACCATCATTGTCTGTGTCATACCACTCGGTAGCATCTAGAGGGAAAGTGTCGTTGCTATCTAAATATGAATCGTTGTCATCATCAGTATCAGCATTGTTACCCGTGCCATCGCTGTCTGTATCTAACCATTCTGTCGCATCTAATGGAAACGCGTCATTGGTGTTTAAATAACCGTCATCATCGTTATCGGAATCGGTATTATTTCCAACACCATCACCATCAGTATCTAACCATTCTGTTGCATCTAGAGGAAATGCATCATTATTATCTAAATAAGTATCATTGTCATCATCCGTATCAATACAGTCGGGGGTAAAATCAGAATCTGTATCTGTTGGTAAAGAGGTTGCTAACAACGGGTCTGAACCACAACTAACCTCATCAGCATCACTGTACCCATCGTTGTCATCGTCTGCATCACAGACATCTCCCAGACCATCAGCATCGGTGTCCGTTTGTGCAGCATTGACAATATAAAGGCAGTTATCTGTAACATCTAAAACACCATCATTATCTAAATCTGTATCTGCATTATCGCCCACTCCGTCCCCGTCTGTATCGATTGTCTCTGTAGCATCTAGGGGAAAGACATCCGAAACATCTGGCTCACCGTCATTATCGTCATCGGTATCTTCAACATCACCCACTCCATCTCCATCGGTATCTAACTGATCAGGATTGGCTGTGCTGGGTGCATTATCACATACATCACCAATACCATCATCGTCAATATCAGATTGATCTGTATTTACTGTGCTAATACAGTTGTCTACACTATTAGCAACTCCATCACCATCTAAATCCTCGTCTACATCTATTACAGAAATGGTAAAAGTTTCAGTATAGGTCGCACTCCCATCCGAAGTTTGTACCAAAACAGTATAGCTTGTCTTTGTTTCATAATCAATGGCTATGGCTGTCAACAGGTCTGCACCACTAATACTGAAACTGGTATTATCTGCATCTCCACTTCCTGAAACAAAACTATAGGTATGGGTATCGCCACTGTCAGCATCAGTCGTGCTAAATGAACCCACCGTTGTTCCAGTGGAGACATTTTCTGATACGGAAGAGGACGATAGCGATATATCTGTTGGAGCAGCATTTAAACTAGAAGCTACCACATAATTACTCGCATTATTCACCGTAGCCGAAGGAGAGTATAGGATACGAACTGGCGTACTAATTGAATTGGCAAAATCTTTGATATCTGCATTGACATTTTGATCAACTCTACCAATAGTGATTTGGTCGAAACCAGTCAGATTATTGTTGAGCTCAGTTGACAAATTTAAAAAAGTAGCTCCAGTAAAGTCGATTAGATCCCAATAACTAGAATTGGCCGAATAGCTCCCAATTCGAACAGGCTTAGTGTTAGAATCACCGGGATAAATTTTTAACTCAGCCTGATTCCCATTTAGTTGAAAACCATAACCCGAAATCATTCCCCTACCACTTCCGGTTGTCTTGGTTGGCACTAAATCAATTTGAGAAGTTGTATTTACATTTCCTAGAATCGCATCCCCGTTTGAACTTCCCAACCACATGGAAGCAGACCAGCCATTTGTTCCAGACCAAAGGGTTTCTAACTTAATTGTTCTAGCAAAGTTGGCACCAATGTTAACATTACCCAGATTTATGGCAAAACCCTTGGAGGATTTCCCATTGAGCCATATATCTCCTCCATCGATGGAAGAGCCATCAGAGACAAAAAATGAATCGTATGAACTGGACCCTAATGAATCAGATTCCATATATACACTCCCATTTCCATTGGTAATTACATTTGCAATGGTAGAAGAAGAATAACCCACTTTTATTCCGTCTCCAGTTTGGCCACTTTTAGTTATACCTAGGATATTGATATTTCCTCCACCAGCGTTTATGGTCCCTTGTTTTATCCAAAACCCATAGCGTTGTGGATGATATTGTACTATTGGCGAAAAACTTGTAGTTCCGTATCCTACTGCATAATCAGTAAGCGGATCAGTTCCCCCTCCAACAGTAAAATCTCCCCCATTGGTAGTGGTGTTTGTATTTTCAAAATACACCCCTCCTTCTTCATCATTGTCCGAATCTGACCAAAAAATCAAATTTAACTCCCCTACCGTAGCCGAAATTCCTGCTGTTGAAGAAAAAATTACCCGATCAGTTGCTTTGACCGTGAGAGTGGCATCTCCTCCACTGGACTTACTAATTGAGGAAGTAATATCAATTTCACCGTTAGTCATTTCGACAATAACACTGGTTCCTGCATCTAAATACCCCTCTATTACAGAGGTATTTATTGCTGCAGTATTATTTGCTGTTATAGTAACCGGGTTGACTCCAGTAGAAGTCCAGTTGGTTCCAGAAACGCCTGTTTCTCCAGCAGAAGAAACAGTAAGTGTCTGAGCCTCAACGGATAAAAAACCACAGAGTATAAATAAGTAAATAGATAAGTGCTTTCTAATCGTTTTCATATGATCATAAATCTTTAAATAGTCGTTTCACCCTTACTGGATAAAATTAATTTTACAATATTACGTCATCTTCCCTTTTTTAGCTAGCCAAATAAGCATGAATTAGTACACTTTCAAGGAAATCATACCAATTTAAATTGTATTCTAGAAACATTAAAATGATCCAAATTAATGGAATTCTCGACAGACCTTTCTTTCAAATTGAATCCAATTAAAGCTGCATTAAAATGAAGAAGTTTTGTGTTTTTTTTTCATCTTTACAAAAATCTATTTCAATGAAGCTGAAATTAACACTCCTGTCCTTTTTATTTATCGGTTCTTTTAACATCTCAAAACTAGGCGCACAAGAAAAAGAAACGACAAGCACTTACTACCTCATTCGCCATACCGAAAAAGTAACCACCGATAAATCCAATCGAGATCCAGAATTAAACTCAATCGGAAAAGAACATGCACTTCATTGGGCAGAAACACTCAAAACCGTTGCTTTTGATGCCATCTATTCTACCGATTATATTCGTACACAAAATACAGCTGCGCCCATTGCCCAACAACAAGGGTTGCCCATCCTTCCATATAACCCCAGAATACTATTTAATGCTGAATTTCAGCGAGCAACCAAGGGGAAGACGGTATTAATTGTGGGACATTCGAACAGCACCCCGGCTTTTGTTAATGCAATGCTCGGCGAAAAAAAATTCACTGCATTGTCTGAGGATGATTACAACAGCCTGTTTATTGTTTCTAAACAAGGGGAGCATAGTAATCCCATTCTATTGAATATTCCCTTCAAAGGTTCAAGTCCTTCCAATTAAAACAATATCAACTATAATTTTTCCAGATGAAACAAATTATTTTTCTGCTTACATTAGTTTTAAGCTTGTCCGTAACAGCGCAAAAAAAAGAGAAATCGACCCAACTTAAATCGATTGATTCATTGACCACTAAAATGGTGCAAAAGCGAGGCATCATTACCACCTACCTAAATGAGGAAAACAAATTGTTCTTTGAAATGGATGAAAGTGTTTTGAATAAAGACTTATTGGTTGTTACACGTATTGCACAGCTCCCAGCAAACTATTCTGCCTACCTAAATGCTGGCTCCAAAACAGCTGAGCAAGTACTTCGCTTTTCGAAAAAAGGAAAAAAAATAATTCTTAAGCAAGTTGGCTATGCCAATATTGCTGACCAGGGCGATCCTATTGCCCTCAGTGTTGCTGAAAACAATTTCCACCCCATTCTGGCTGCCTTTGATATTAAAAACAAGGAAGAAGATCGCTTTTTAATCGATGTAAGTAGTCATTTTTTGGCCGACTCCCCAGGCTTCAATATTATCCGCAAGGGAGACAAAGAGCGGTATAAAATCGGTAGTGTTGACAAAAAGAGAAGCAGTATTGATAGTGCGAATAGCTTTCCAAAAAACACTGAGGTTGTCCATACGTTAACCTTCAGCGTAAATAAACCTCCACGCACCAATAGAGCTAAAACATTTAGTTTTCAAATCAATCATTCCTTTATTGCATTACCAGAAAACCCTATGCCCATTCGCTATGAAGACGAGCGTGTTGGCTGGTTTAGCTTAAATAAAATCAACTATAGTTCCGATGCCTTAAAAGCAGACGACTATTCCATCGTACGACGTTGGCGTTTGGAACCCAAAGACAAAGCTGCCTATGCTGCTGGAGAATTGGTAGAACCCATTCAACCAATCGTTTACTATCTCGATCCTGCCACACCCTTAAAATGGCGGAAGTACTTTAAGATGGGAATTGAAGACTGGAATTCGGCCTTTGCAAAAGCTGGTTTTAAAAACGCCATCCTCGCCAAAGACCCCCCTTCAAAAGAAGAAGATCCCGATTTTAGCCCCGAAGACATTCGTTATTCAACGGTTCGCTACGTCGCCTCAACTACCCGAAACGCTACCGGACCAAGTGTTTCTGATCCCAGAACTGGAGAAATTTTAGAAAGCGACATCATTTGGTACCACAATCACCTTCGCTCCTACCGTAACCGTTATTTACTCGAAACTGCTGCTGCTAATCCAAAAGCCAGAACACTCGACACCCCAGAGGAAGAAATTGGTGAAATGATGCGCAGAGTAATATCGCATGAAATAGGCCACGCCCTTGGACTCCCCCACAACATGAAAGCCAGCAGTGCTTACCCTGTTGATTCCTTACGCTCGGGAGAATTCACCCAAAAATATGGAATCGCAACCACCATCATGGATTATGCTCGTTACAACTATATTGCCCAGCCGGGAGATGAAAACATTCGTTTTGTACGCCAATTGGGCCCCTATGATGACTATTCAATAGAATGGGGATATCGCTACTATGATCAATCGCCAGAAGAAGAAAAAAAGATTTTGAGTCAATTCGTTGATGAAAAATCCCTAGATCCAATGTATATGTTTGGTGGTCGTGGAAATGATCCAGATGCACAAACGGAGAACATTGGTGATGATCCTGTAAAAGCAAGTTTTTATGGCTTAAAAAACCTGAAGATTGTCGCCAGAAATCTTATGGAATGGACTCTTCAACCCAACGATGATTATACCGACTTGAATGAGTTATATGGAGAACTTACGGGTGTTTATAGACGATACATTAACCATGTGCACAGCATCATTGGTGGAGTCAACAAAACACAACACACCACCAACCAACAAGAAGTAGTTACCTACAAAAGTGTTGAGAAAGCCAAACAAATAGAAGCCTTGGCCTTTTTAAACACCCATGTGTGGGAAACCCAAGCATGGCTCATGCAACCTCAATTAATCTCTGAAATTAAAAGCGAAGGCATTTTATTAAACCTTCAGAACCTACAGCGGTCTGCCATGACGCGCTTGCTTGCAACCAAGAAACTAAACCGATTGCTTTCTACCCAGAATACCCTAGAAGGAAATGGATTAACGGTAAATGAACTGTTGAACATCTTGTTCAACGACATCATTAAAAACGTTAGTAAACCTGATGTATCGCGACAAAGTTTACAAATTCATTTTGCACATCAAATCAAAATTTTACAAGAAGAAGAAAAATTGAATCCAACCATTAAGGCTAGTTTAGTTGACTTGGAATGTCGTTTACACAAGATAGCCAAACGCAAAGCAAGAATGAACGCTGGAGACCTTAAAAAACATTATGCTTATTTAGCAGAGCAAACAGACGACTAGCACTAACCGAAGATTTCATTTACAATTTCGAAAGCTGTTTCTGCCATTTTGTTTCCCTTCTCATCTAAAAGTGGATTGATCTCACATACCTCTAAGCAAACTACTTTATCAGTAGAAATAAACCCTTGAATCAATTGTTTTATTTCTGCTGGGTCAAAGCCTTTAGAGACCGGTGTGCCTGTTCCTTTTGAAATCAAATCGCAATCCATACTGTCAACGTCAAAAGTAATATAAATAAGATCAACTTCTTTCAAGCTTTCAATGGCTTCTTGTAAGCATACGGCCATGGAACGATAGCGGATTTCATGGACCGCGTAGGTGCGAATTCCGAGGTCTTCTATCACATTATCTTCAGCTTCTTCTGTAGAGCGTAGTCCAAAATAAAGAAGATGTTCGGGTTTAATCTTTGGCTGATCACCCCCTAATGCTTTTATTTGATCCCAACTTTTCTTAGTTGCCTCGTCAATTGTATTAACACCATACTTTTCATTATCTAACCCAAGTGCTGCAGCTAGTGGCATCCCGTGGATGTTTCCAGAAGGAGAACTTAGTGGTGTATGCAAATCTGCATGTGCATCAATCCATATGGCAGCAACAGTCTTGCCTGGGTGGGCATGCGTTATTCCCGCCAAAGTACCCAAAGCAGAAGAATGATCGCCTGAAATGACCAAAGGAAAATGTTGCTGGCGCAATACCATAGAAGTAACATCACACACACGTTCGCATTGTTCTGCAACAAAATTAATTCGCTTGGCAAAAGTGTTATTTACTTTATCATAAATAGATTCATTATGGGTTGGAACATCAATAAAAGGATAGCGATTAAAGAAGTCATTCTCAGCATTAATTGCTGCAATTTCAAGGGCATCTATTCCCATATCCGATCCTCTTGTTCCCGCACCAATATCAGATCTGTTCTTGATTACTTTCAGTGGTCTCATCAAAATTTAATTTAAAACGGAAATGTACATATTTCTTTAAAATGTGTTCCAATAACGCTTCGCTATTTTAGTTGATTTTTTATCTTTGAGCAAAACTAATTTTATGTCATTTTCAGATCTTTTTACCTCAGGCTTCAAACAACGCAACCGCGATCATTTTGCAGCAATTGTTCGTGTTGCCCTTTCAGACGGTATTGTTACCGATGAAGAAAAAGCTTTCTTAAACAGAACAGCAATTAATCTTGAAATAGATGATGCTGAAGTAGCTGAAATTATGGCAAATCCAGATAACTATCCTATCAATCCGCCTGCCGACGAAAAAAGTCGTTTAGAACGCTTGTACGACTTGACGCGTATGGTTTATGCAGATAATATTGCTGACGAAGAAGAAGTGCTCTTACTCAATCGCTTGGTTATTGGATTAGGGTTCAACACGGAAGATTCCAGTGCCATTGCGCAAAAAGCACTGACACATGTTGCCAATGGTGCCGATGAAGACGACTTTGTCGCTGCATTTTAGGCTAGTTAATTCCTTTTTATCTTTTCGATTACTGCTTGCCCAAACAAGCACAAGCCACTGTTGGTTACAATTAAGGCAATAGTCCCTAACAATACCCAATGTGGACTTGCAGTGTATTTCAAGATAATGGCTTCCCCTAAAAGAGAAAGTCCAAAACCAAACATGACTAATCCACTAAAGGCATAAAGCAACCACTTTGTTTTTGTTTTCATTTCTTTTTTTGGGAAAGATAATGACAAAAATTAGTCGAGTAGATAAAAGTCCGAAAAGCTGAACCCAATTTCTTCATCTGCTATTCTTTCATCCATGTCAAAATAAAAGGAATAGGGAAAACCATAAGTACCGTCGTAAAAGATTCTTGCGATAGCAGGTTGTTGCAATAGACGATCTTCAATAAAATCAAAAGCTTCGTCAATGGTCAAAAACTCATAGGAAAACTGTTCTTCAAAAGGACCACCGTTTACCGCAACAAGCCTCTTGTCTTCAATGCGTAAACGCTTTGGAAAGACAAATTCGCTCGCACAGAAACAACTTGCCTCCTGAGTCATTTCGTAGCTATCAATATTATTTGATTCCCATAAAGTGCGAAAGCTTGCTAATCGATCAAGCTCAGTGTCCAATACAATTATGTCTTTCTCGCAGCTTGCAAGAAAAAAAACGGATATAAGAAGTAGTACCTTTTTCATATCCTAAGAAATACAATTACCATACCACTTATTTGCGGTAGTGCTTTCTAAAAGGAAAGTAAGATACAAGGCCCAAGAGAACAACAAAAACAATCGAATAGTACACAAAATTTGGCGTAATTATTTTATCACCACTTGCATAGGAATGCAAACCAGAAAGATAAAAGTTAACACCAAAATAGGTCATCAAAATACTCGCAAAGGCAATGATACTCGCCAGATTAAAGAGCCATCGGCTTCGGAGTCCTGGGATCAAACGCATGTGAATGACAAAAGCGTATATCATAATACTAATCAAAGCCCACGTTTCCTTAGGGTCCCAGCCCCAATAGCGGCCCCAGCTTTCATTGGCCCACATGCCTCCCAAAAAGTTTCCAATGGTCAACATGATGAGTCCAACTGTAAGTGAAAGTTCGTTGATGATGGTCAGCTCTTTGATATTTAAATCCATACGAGCTTTGTTCTTTGTTGTTGTCATCAATATTAAAAACAAGGCGACAATTCCAATGATCATACTCAAGGCAAACGGACCATAACTTCCCACAATAACCGCAACGTGAATCATTAACCAATAGCTATCTAACACAGGCTGAAGGTTAGCAATAGCAGGATCCATCCAGTTCCAATGAGCAATCATCAAAATCATGGAGGCAACAAAGGTGGTTGCTGCGAAAGTTAAATTGGATTTTCGCCCAAATAGAATCCCAAATAATACCGTTGCCCAGGCCACATAAATCATCGACTCATAGGCATCACTCCATGGGGCGTGCCCAGAGATGAACCAACGTGCAGCTAAACCTGCGGTATGCAGAACAAACAATAAAAAAGCAGCTCCTTTAAAAAATGAAATGGCAGCACGAATGAATTTGTTGTCCTTAAAGATTTGTACAATCAGTAAAACAAAAAAGAAAGAACCTACATAGAGATACCAACTAAACAGCTTCTTGAAAATATCATATTTATTGTAGGTAATCTCTGCAGCTACCCTATCCTTGTTCGGGATAACTTTACTCCCAAAACGCTGCTGGAATCCTTTGAGACTCTCCAATAATTCGTCAGCTTCTTGATAATCTTGGGTCGTTTTTCCTAAACGCATGGAACGAAAATACAGGGGCAATACATTGTTTACATACAGCGAATCTGTGCCTTTAAAATTGGCTTCTTCCAGTTCAGGAAAAGATACCCATTTATTATTTTCATCATCAGGAATAGGAAAGACACGCAATACTTTTCCTTCCAAAGCAGAATACAAAAGATTAATACGTTTGTCTACTTCTATAAAATCTTTATTGAACTGATTCGGAATTGCAGCGCGATAGGCCTCTTCCATTTGCGTAGCTATTTTATAATTTCCTTCCTCATCAAAAAATGAAATAAGGGGAGCGTATTTTGCTTTTTTATCTACCCCAGCTATGGAGCGTATAGAATCATTCCCACGTTTTAAATGAATGATAGGAATATTGTACCAAATAGCCGGACCATTCAGAATAGACAATAATACCTGATCAGAGTTTAAACCTTTGTAAGTGTCACTCTTGCTTACCTTGCGCAACAATTCAGAAGAAAATGTATTGGCAGGCTTCATCCTTCCTCCCAAATCCTGAATGATCAACGAGCCAAATTTTGCTGCTTGCTCTTTTGGAAAAGCATCGGCCACAACAATGGAATCAAAATTTACCTTTGAACGATTATGGTTAAGATGATCTTGCCCAAAAAGCGAAGCGCTACTGACTAGCAAGAGTAAACTTAAAGCGGCCTTCTTTGCCTTAATTTTATCAAGTGCTTTGGCCATATCTTTAAAACGTGTTTTGCCAATAAAGAAGATACCCATCATACTTAAATAGAGAAGAATATAGCCTGTATACGTAATATAGGTTCCCCACCAATCGTGGTTCACAGACAATACTGTTCCTTTCTCGTCGGGATCAAAAGAGGACTGAAAAAAACGATACCCTTTATAATCCAATACGTGATTCATATATATATCATAATCAAATTCTTCTTCCCCAAGAACAGTTACTTCACTCTCAAAAGACGCATAACTCTTTTCAGTTCCGGGGTATTTCTCGGCAATAAAATCGTTTAACTGAATTTTATACGGCAATGCAAGAGGAAGTGATCCATAGGTCAAATAAAAATCCATTCCATTGACGGTTACTTTTTTAGGGTCGTTACTGTACCCTTTTCCCCCTAACAAAGATACTAGTGCACTTCCTTCAGCAGAGGTTATCTCAAGGCGTAAAGCATCTTGACGCGAATTACCTTGCATTTCTTCTGCTTGGACGATATCAAATTTTCCACGTAAAACCGGCTCAGGGATAACAAATTGAAAATTTGGCAAGGAATACAAGGAACGTAATTGTAGGCCCTGTCTTTCCTCAGCACTTAAATCACCCTGAAACTGATCTGCCATCCGCATAAATGACCCCTCAAAGGGACTTGTTATGAAATATTCTCCCTCGACGACTTCAATATTAATTGCGCCATCAACCGGGTTGTCTAACGTAAACAAAAGGTTGTGTATGTTGGCGATATCTCCTGCCTTGAGATAATGGTCGTGTCGGTTACCGTCACTTGCTTCTACAATTTTGAGGTAACGCTCTCCTTCAGGGTCTAGCACCAATCCCTCGGTTGCATTCTCCATAAAATCAACAAAAGAAATACTAAAATCTGTTCCTTTAAAGTCGTCTTTAATGCTAAAGTCGTTGTTAACGTGTTGAGAAAGCAGTAATTTTTTCTGCAATTCTTTTCGAAGAGCCCGCCCTTCAAATTCACCGTCTACCATTACAGTTAGGTAGGTTTTTTCAGACAAGAATTTTGACGAGGCTTCTCCCTCCCTTATGGGCATCACCCCTTCGAATCCAATATAGCGAGTGACAAATGCTCCCACCAAAATGAGAATAAAAGACAGGTGAATGGCTAAAACTGACCACTTTTCTTTGCGTAGCAATCTGTACTTGAAAATATTTCCAATAAAATTGAGGACAAATAAGCCCATAATGAGCTCAAACCACCAGGCATTGTAAATCCAAATTTTTGCAGTATCGGTAGAATACCAGCTTTCGATAAAGGTCCCTAAACCCATGGCTGCTGGAAAAACGAAAAAAAGCACCGTCATTAAACGATTAGAGGCGAGGTATTTTAAAAAAAAATCTTTCATCAAACGATCATCTTCTGTCTAAGCAAAGATAAAAGTTACGGGAGGAATAAAGCCTATAATTACCGATTAATTCAACGCCAAAACGAGAAGAATTATCAACTGAATAACGATACCGGACAGGAAGGATTCAAAGATGCGATTCTTAGGGTATTGTGCAAGAAAAAAGGCCATAAAACGCATCATTCCAATTGTTGAAAACAATAATCCAAGCATACCGAAAAATGACATGGGTCGCATAGTGATGAGTAAAACATTGACAGAGGCTAAAAAAGCAACTACAATAATAGAGGCCGTTGCTGCCAAAAGGAAGTATTGGAGATAAACCGCACGGAGCGCAAGAAAATATTTCATGGTATACAATTTAGGGTAACACTAATGTAAGGAAATTAACGCTTCCGTACTAGTGAAATCAAAAAATGTGTGCCTAGTTTTCGCGCGCGATCTTTTGCTAGATCAACCAATTCCCCTTCAAATAACTCATCTAAGGTTTGGAACCATACGTTTAGCCAAATCCCAAAATGGTAGCTCTCAATACTGTGGTTGAATTTCTTGTCCACCATTTGATGCTTGATAACCGGATTTCCTCTAAACGTATTCTTTAAAACAAATTGGCTTCCCAAAAATCTGTCAAGTGCTCAATATTAGACGGCCAGTTTGTAATGGTTGAATTAAAAAAAGGCCCAAAAAACTGATCTTTCCTTACTTTTTTGTAAAATTCATTTACCAATAGAAATACATCTATTCTAGTTTCAATTTCTTTTTTCATGGGGTTCTTTCTTCAAATAAATGTAGAATTTATTTGACACTTGTTACCCCTAAATTATGTTAATTAAATCTCCGTATAAGTTTTACGCGATTGACTAAAATTAAAGGCATAATCTTACTATTTTTAAACTCATGATAAAAGTAAGCTTAATCGGTGCTGGAAATGTGGGGTTCCATCTTCATGCTGTGTTACAAAAAACAGCAGGTGTTGAAATAGTGCAATGGTACAATCGCACAAAATCTACCCTTGCGCTACATGCGGGCGCAACCAATATAACAGACAATCTTTCTGAACTTCTTGAAGCAGACATCTATCTCGTAAGTGTTTCTGACGATCATATCGAGAAACTTAGCACACTTTTAAAAAAACGAAAAGGAATTATAGCTCACACAGCTGGGAGTGTGCCCATCAATGTACTTAAAGCACATGAAAACCATGGGGTATTTTATCCACTTCAAACCTTTTCAAAACAAAAAACAGTTGATTTCAATAACATTCCATTGTGTTTAGAGGCAAATAATTCGCACAGTCTAAAACTTCTTCAACAACTTGCTGGGTGTTTGGGGGGTCCAATACATAGCATAGACTCTGTACAACGCAAAGCCTTGCATATTGCTGCTGTTTTTGTAAATAACTTCACTAATCATTTATATTCCATTGGAGCGTCCTTGTGTCAAGAACACAACGTGCCCTTCTCTGTTTTGCAACCCCTAATTGCAGAAACAGCCGATAAAATCCTAAGCCTTTCACCACTTGAGGCTCAAACTGGGCCTGCACTCAGAAAAGACAATACTACCATAGAAAATCATTTATCGCTTTTAACTCAGGAAGCACATAAAAAAATATATTCTTTACTCACAACTTCGATTCAACAACACCATGGATAAGAAAAGCTACAAAGAAATTCTCCCACAGATCACCACTTTCATATTTGATGTGGACGGGGTGTTGACCAACGGGAAGGTTATGATTACCTCATCAGGGGAAATGTACCGCGAAATGGATACCAAAGACGGCTATGCATTGAAATGTGCATTAGACCAAGGCTTTAAAGTTTGTATCATTTCTGGCGGAACAAATGAGGGCGTTCGCAACCGATTAAAGGCCCTAGGCATTTTTGATATTTATTTAGGCGCCCACCACAAACAAGAACCCTATCAAGATCTTTTGGACAGCTATGATTTGTCTCCAGATGAAATCTTGTACATGGGTGATGACGTTCCCGACATGCCCGTTATGGAACAAGTTGCCTTGGGCGTTTGCCCAAGTGATGCCGTGATTGATGTGAAAAACATGGCCGATTATGTCTCCCACAAAAAAGGTGGCGAAGGTTGTGTTCGAGACATCATTGAGCAAACCCTCAGGGTACAAGGGAAATGGATCACAACGCTTGGAGCAAAAAATGACTAATCAATTTCCTTCCACAGAGATCATCTTGGCCTCTAACTCACCAAGACGACAACAATTCTTAAAAGACATTGGACTTTCTTTTCGGGTACAAACTTTCGATGTTGACGAAGTTTTTCCTGCTAACTTAAAGGGGGTTGAAATCCCGGATTATTTAGTTCAACTAAAAGCCCATTCATTTGTGGACCTTAAACCGAACCAATTGGTGATTACTGCAGACACTATTGTGTGGAGCAATGAATCCTATCTTGGCAAACCAAAAGACGAGACCGAAGCCAAACAAATGTTACAGCAATTATCGGGCAGCTCGCACGAGGTCATTACTTCAGTCGCCTTTACACAGGCCCATCAGCAAACCATTATTAACGAAATAAGTACGGTTTACTTTAAAGAGTTGGATAGAACAGAAATTGACTATTATGTTGCTACCTACCAGCCCTATGACAAGGCAGGTGGATACGGTATTCAAGAATGGATTGGTACCATTGGAATTGAGAAAATCGAAGGGAGCTATACTAACATTGTTGGTTTGCCTGTAGCCCAAGTTTTAACTACCTTGAAAAAAATTCTTACGCCATGAAAAAGCTCCTCATCATTTGCCTTCTTTGCGCACCTTTTCTTCAAGCCCAACTTTCGCAAAGATTTAAATCCCATTGGTTTGATGGAAAAGCTGAGATCAGTTCGTATGAACTTACCCAATCACGCTATGGACAACAGCGTCAAGGAAAAGCAGTGTTGATCTTTGTTACAGAAGACTTTTTGGCCAAGGAACAGGTAAAAGCCAATCAAAGGTCAAAAACAACCATTCCTGTTCTTAAGTTAAATAGGACAAAATCGTATTTAACAGGAATTTACCCCTACTCTATTATGAGTAGCTCGTTCAATTCATTGCGCAAAAAACATCCTTTAATCAAAAGTGTTGCTTCCATTCAAGAATGGTGTGGTCAAAGTTACCTTCAGTTAAATGCGAAAAAAGAAACGCTAGACTTTACATCACATTCCTATTTCGAAGGAGAGGCAGATCAGCAAATATCATTAGAAAAGGCAATGTCTGAAGACGCACTATGGAATTTATTACGTTTCGATCCTCAACAATTACCCGCAGGAACATTCAAACTATACCCCTCACTTGAAATGGTTCGCTTGAATCATATAAAAATGGAAGCAGTGGAAGCTACTGGGGAATTAAAGGTAGGCGAATACAACCTAACTATTCCGTCAACTGGGCGTAGTCTTAGCATTAAATTTAACCCAGAATTCCCCTATACCATTGAAGGCTGGACGGAAACCTATATTGATAAGGGAGAAAATTTTACCTCAACAGCCAAACGTATTCACACCGAACGCCGCCAATATTGGGCAGAAAACAACAACCGCTTCGAATCGCTTCGAGCGCCCTTTAAACTCGATTAATCATGGGAAAATACTTAATTCACTTTTGCCTTGTAATTTGTTCCCTCTTCTCATTACATGCCCAAGACACTGGCAGCATCTATCGTGGATTAGAAAAACTCAATTTCCTTGGATCAATGTTGTACGTAGCTGCACATCCAGACGATGAAAACACAGCACTTATCTCGCATTTCTCTAATCATGTTCACGCCCATTCTGCCTACCTTTCTATGACCCGTGGCGATGGAGGGCAAAATCTCATTGGCACAGAATTAAGGGGATTATTGGGCGTTATTCGCACCAATGAATTGATACAGGCAAGAAAAATTGATGGCGGTAATCAATATTTCACCTCAGCCATTGATTTTGGTTATTCAAAACATCCTCGAGAAACCCTTAAAATTTGGGATAAAGATCAAATTTTAGGCGAAGTTGTTGGTCGAATTCGCGCCTTTCAACCCGATATCATCATCCATCGTTTTGACCACAGGTCGCCTGGAACCACCCATGGGCACCACACCTCTTCCGCCCTTTTGAGTTATGAAGCTTTTTCCTTGACCAATGACACCAGCAGTTATCCGAAACAATTGGAACAACTGAAACCCTGGCAGGTTAAGCGGCAATTTTTCAATACTTCTTGGTGGTTTTACGGGAGTCGCGAACGCTTTGAAAAAGCAGATAAAACAAATTTGCTTTCCCTTGAAATTGGGAATTATGATGCCTTACGTGGAATTTCCAATAGTGAAATTTCAGCAGCCAGTAGAAGCTCTCATAAATCACAGGGCTTTGGCAGTTCTCCTACCCTAGGAAACCGAACCGAGTACATCGAACTCCTTCAGGGTGATCGACCAAAGAACAATAACCCATTTGATGGAATAAATACCACTTGGACAAGAGTCGAAAATGGCGAACAAATTGGTACCCTGGTTGCGCAAGCTCTGGCTGAATTTGATTTTAAAGATCCAACTAAGAGCCTTCCCTTGCTTCTTCAAATTCATCAAGCTATTGAAGCTTTAGAAGATGGTGTCTGGAAAACACGAAAATTAACCGAAACCAAAGCGCTTATCAAATCCTGTGCTGGATTGGCATTACAGCTAAATACTGAACGAGCTTATGGAGTCGCTGGTGAAAACATAAAACTTAAGTTAAACGCTGTACAACAAAGTAATCAACCCATAGAAATAATCTCTGTTGATAAACAACTCGTCAACGTTTCCTTAACAAAGAACAAAGCCTATTCGGGCCCACTGCGTTTCAAATTGAAAAACGAATTGAGTGCACCCTATTGGTTATTGAACAAAGGAAGTTTAGGCATTTTTAACATTGAAAACAAAGCGCTCATTGGCCTACCAGAAACTCCTGTACTACAAGGTTCTATTGTTGTTCTCATTGGAGGAACAGAAATTGAATTCAAAGAGCCCATTAACTTTCGTGAAAATGATCCTGTTCGCGGAGAAGTTATTACCCCATTTTATGCGTTACCTCAACTGGGACTAAATTTCGACAAAACGGTTCATCTATTTCCCAACAATGAACAGCAGACAATTCGTATAGAAGTGACGAACTATGGCGCATCTTTTTCGGGCGAAATAGAATTATGTTTCCCCAAAGGATGGGAAATCGATCAAGCAAAACAAGAGATTCAGCTAGACGGCCGAGGGAGCAGTCAATTTGTCTCGTTCCAACTTAGTCCAACGGAGGAGGCTGAAAGCGGCATAATGAGCCCCTTGGTTCACGTTAATGGGAAAATACAAGATAAGCCATATGCTGTACAAGAAATTAGCTACGAACACATTCCAAAACAATATGTCTCTCAGCCAAGCGAAGCAAAGCTTGTTCGTTTAGACTTACAACTCCCCAAAAAGAAAATAGGGTACATCATGGGAGCTGGCGATTTGGTGCAACAGAATTTAATTGCCATCGGTTTGCCCATAAGTTCAATTGATATTGAAAGTATCTCCCCAGGAGAATTAAACAAATTCGATACCATTTTGGTGGGTATTCGTGCATTCAATGTTTTGGAGGCGTTGAAATACAAAAATAAATTATTGTTTGACTTTGCTGCGCAAGGAGGAAATCTCATTGTGCAATACAACACCAGCCGCGGATTAAAAACAAAAGAAATTGCTCCCTATCCCATTGAGCTTTCTAGAAAAAGAGTGACCGATGAAAGCAGCCGAGTTCGCATTCTAGAACCCTCGCATCCCGCCATGAATTCTCCACACAAAATAACTGCTGCTGATTTTGACGGATGGATACAAGAACGCGGTTTGTATTTTGCCGATAACTGGGACCCTAGATTCACTCCTTTATTGGGCATGAATGATAGCGGAGAGGAAGAAACGGTTGGTAGCCTCTTGGTAACTCCCCACGGAAAAGGAACCTTTGTCTACACAGGCTTAAGCTTTTTTAGAGAATTGCCCGAAGGTGTTCCAGGTGCCTATCGTCTTTTAATCAACTTATTGGCCTTGTGATATGATCAGTAAAACAAATCGCGTCTACCTTTTCTTGGCTTTAATGAATGTTGTCTACTGGCTAGGTTTCTTTGTTTTTATGAAATCCTTTACCGTATGAATAGCATAGATTGGATTGTACTCATTGGAACCCTGGGCTTTATTGTAGGCTATGGAGCATGGAAAAATAGAAAAAACACATCCATAAATGAATACCTAAAAGGAGGCAACAGTGCCCGTTGGTGGACCATTGGTTTATCGGTCATGGCAACACAGGCCAGTGCCATTACCTTTTTATCAACACCAGGTCAGGCTTTTCACGATGGAATGGGCTTTGTGCAATTTTACTTCGGTCTTCCCTTTGCCGTGATCATTATTTGCCTCTTTTTCATTCCCATTTATCATAAGCTTAAGGTCTTTACTGCCTACGAGTACTTGGAACAACGTTTTGATCAACGTACACGAACACTAACAGCCCTTTTATTTTTGGTGCAACGTGGCTTAGCCGCCGGAATCACCATATATGCACCGGCTATTATTTTAAGTGTGGCATTGGGTTGGCCGTTAAAACCTTTGATTTTACTTATAGGTTGCATAGTCATCTTCTACACCGTAATTGGAGGAACAGCAGCCGTAAACGTCACCCAAAAACAACAAATGTTCATCATTTTTACAGGGATGATCATAGCCTTTGGGTACATCATCAATAGCTTTCCCGAACAAATTGGTTTTACCAAAGCATTGGAGATAGCTGGACAAACTGGCAAATTAGATATTATTGATTTTAGTTTTGACCCCAATAGTCGTTATACCTTTTGGAGTGGAATTACGGGGGGACTCTTTTTAGCCCTTTCTTATTTTGGTACCGATCAAAGTCAGGTACAGCGCTATCTTTCTGGAAAATCTGTCAAAGAAAGCCAAATGGGACTCATCATGAATGGGTTTCTCAAAGTCCCCATGCAATTCTTCATTCTCTTGGTTGGGGTCATGGTTTTTGTCTTTTATCAGTTTGAAACCACCCCCCTTCATTTCAATCCAACAGCAGTTGAAAGCGTTCGCAACTCTAGTCAGGCAGAAGCCTATGCCGCTCTGGAGAAAGAACATCAACAGACCCAGGACAAAAGACACGAGTTATTAGGGCAACCACTACTGGACCAAAAAGCATTAACCACCATTAGCTCACTCGATAAAGAAGAAAGAAAGCAACGGGAACAAGCCAAAGAACTCATTCTGGCTGCCGATGCAAACCAAGGAACCAATGACAAAGACTATGTCTTTATATCGTTTATTTTGGGTTATTTACCCGAAGGATTAATTGGACTCTTATTGGCCGTAATTCTTTCTGCTGCCATGAGTTCAACTGCCTCCGAACTCAATGCACTCGCCGCTACCACTACGGTCGATCTGTATCAGCGTAACCGAGGCGGAAAATCGGAAACACATTATGTTAATGCTTCCAAATTCTTTACCTTTCTTTGGGGAGGAATCGCTATTCTATTTGCCAGTTTTGGGAGCTTGGTGGAAAACCTGATTCAATTGGTCAACATCATCGGCTCCATCTTTTACGGAACCATTTTAGGAGTATTTCTCGTGGGCTTCTTTGCGCATCAGATTAAAGGAAAAGCGGTGTTTTGGGCAGCGATTATTTCCGAAATTCTAATCATTTACATCTTCACCCAAGACTGGGTTGGTTTTCTTTGGCTTAACGCTATTGGTGCGGTGCTTACCTTTTTCCTGGCCTTTGGTTTACAGCAATTTTTTGGAAAGAAATAAAATCTGACAAAATTAAGTGAGCGATAAAAAACGATTCGAATTGACTGCTTTCTACCTCAACCATCTGTAATCCAACAATCAACCATTTTTTAGATTCATTTTTTTTTGTATATTTAGTTTACTATCTCTTGTCCCTTAGCCAACACTTGATGGTCACCCAAATATTTGCCCTATGTACTGGACCAACCTACATGCACTTGAAAAAGAAATTGTTGAAAAACGATATTCAGATAAATATGCTTTCAACTACTTTCTTGGAACCGCAATTCTATATACGCTAAGTGAATTCTTGCCATTTACAGAGGATGAATTCATTTTAAAACTAGTCGCAATTCCTGTATTATGCATTACAATCATAGGTTCTATACTTTCATTTAAAATCTACATAAATAATGGGGGCACAGACTTTTTTAAAGATTATTTTGCCTTGAATTGGGTAATTGGTTGGCGTGTTTTTGGCCTTGCCATATTCTCCCTTTTTGTTTTACTCATTTTAAGTTCGCTTTTTCTAGCTAATTATAATTTTCACACTTTCACCCCAGAAAAAGAACCTTACTGGATTGCTATCATTCTAGGATATGGAACACTTCACTATTATCTACTCTACAAGTCTTTTAAAAGAATTGCTCATGGGAAATATTATAAAATGAATGTAAAATGAAAAAGAAAATATCATTACTCAGAATTCCACTAGTGGTGTTCATTTTTACCCTCGGCTTTTTATGGTCAAAATATTATCACCATAACTTAAAAAAGGAAAAATACCCCCACCGAATCGGTTACATTAACAATTATACCGAACTGGATAGTATAGAAAAGCATGCAAAAAAACCCTTACATGGATACTACAGCAGTTCTGCACCTGACATCTATAAGGGTAGTAAGTATCAATTCAGAAAAAAAATACTCAATGGCTTTCGTGCAGAAAAATACAACGACAACGGGTACCTCAATCTTCGCTTTTATATCAGTCATACAGGAAAGGTTTTCCTCTATGAGGCCAAAGAAATGAATTTTGAATTTGAACCACTAACATTTTCAGAAGGGCTTGCAGAAGAATTGATTGATTTGAGTCTTAAAAAGGATAACTGGCATGCCTATTCTGATGAGGACCTCAATTATTATATGCACCTAACTTACCGAATCGAAAATGGAAAAATCACTGAAATTATCCCTTAGCCTTATTTTAATTTGTTGCCTAAGCTGTAACATCGAATATCTTTCAAAAGAGCAACGTGAAAAACGAGCAGAATTCAAGTGGGGTGAATTTTTAGATGCTCATGGATATCGCCAAGGTTCACCAGCAAACATGAAGGCTTTAGAAGAAATACTAAAACTTAATCCAAATCAATGTGACGCAATTCGCGAATTATCTATACCCTATTTAAAGAGAGGCATGCCCGAAGAATGGAAAAGCATCTATGATAGAGCTGTTGAGTGCGATGCAGCCCTTTGGCAACCTTGGCGGGGTTACTTATACCTTTACTTCTACAGAGATTACGAAAAGGCCATTGCCGATTTTAATGCTAGTGATTCCCTTACCCCCAATCATATCGATTCTCCTCAAGGACATAGTGTTGATTATTGGAGAGGTCATGCCTATTTAGGAGCAAAAGATTATGATAACTCAATTCGGTACTATCAAAAGCACATTGCCCATGTAACTGCCGAATGGGGAGAGGATTGGTTGGAACCGGACGCTTTTCTGAATCTTGGCATTGCATTTTATGAAAAAAAAGCGTTTGATAAGGTGAGTGAACAATTAGATAAAGCTTTACATCATTATCAGGAGAAATCTGCTGATACAAAATATTATTACGCTTTACTTGAACAAGAAAAGGGTAATCATGACAGAGCATTGATTTGGGTTGGCGCAGCGATTGAAGATTTTTTACAAGGAAACTCAAAGAAAAGGCCCTACAATGAGGAAATTAGACAAGTTTATTTAGAGCAATTGATAGAACTAGAAAAGGAATTAAAAAAACCCCACCAAAAGGCAGGGTTTGTAAATTAAAAAAGTAAAAAAAATTATTTACTCCACTCAGCAATGGACGCCTTGTTCATGCGTACATAGTCTGAGTTACCTGCTTTTTCAGCTAAAGCAAGTGACTGCTTTGCAGAAGCAATTGCGCCTGCGCTATCATTTAGTCCAGCTAAAATCAGTGATTGCTGACGGAAATACCAATACGCATCATCCTTGCCTTCTATGGCTTTAGCAATCCATGCTTTTGCTTTATTTAGGTCTTGGCCTTCTTGTAGGTAGTAAACTGCAGCGCTGTAATAATCACGGTGCCCAGGGTTATTCTTTAATGCCTCTTTAATTGAAGCTGTAGCTTTAGCAACTGTAGGTACGCCAAAAGGCAAAGCAACACGTTTTGTATCCCAACCAATGTTTAAAGTTGCTCCATTGTTGTTTAAATCAGAAATCCAAATGGAAAATGATTCCATCGACTTTGCGGTCAGAGCATCAGTTTCAACAGTGGCTGCAACTTTACTAGCATCCCACTCTGCTGGAGTTCCCCAGTTATCAGTCGCCGTGTAGAAAAACACTTCCCATTGGTTCTCCCCTGGACGAGTAAAAATGGCATAGCTTCCGGCAGCCAATGTCTGATCACCAAAAGTGACCGCATCACTGAAGCTAATCACTGTATTCTTATTTGCTCCTGTGCGCCATAATTCCCCATAAGGAACCAAAGCACCCATGATGTCTCTACCTCGCTTTGCAGGACGAGAATACTCAACAGTTACCTGGGTAAGACCAACCGTTTGTTCCAATTTGGCAGCGGGGCTTGGTTGTGGTGTTTGAACTTGTGCTAAGACAGCTGTTGAAAAGCTGAGGGTTAGCAAGTAGATTAATTTTTTCATTGTTTGTGTTTTAGAATTACTCAAATGTAAAAAATGTTTCCTTACCAACAAGCAGAAGCCTGAATTCGGCTTCATTAAAATAATTTGATTATTTTTTGTTTAACCATTAGATTAAATCATTAAACATTTTTATCTTTATAAAAAATAAGCGAGCATGGTATACCGATTAAAAACGGTTCAAAAATTACCCATTACGGTTGAAAAGGCATGGGACTTTTTATCTGATCCTGGAAACCTAAAAAATATTACCCCTGAATATATGGGTTTTAAAATTTTAGCCGGTGCAGGAGAAAAAATGTATGCTGGGCAAATCATTAAATATACCGTTACACCAGTCCTAGGAATTCCCTTGGGTTGGGTAACAGAAATCACACATGTGAAAGACAATGAATACTTTGTCGATGAACAACGCTTTGGTCCATATAGTCTGTGGCACCACAAGCATTTCATCAAGGCCATTCCTGGCGGTGTTGAAATGATTGACATTGTTGATTATAAATTACCCTTAGGAATACTGGGGCGGATCGCCCACCCCATCTTTGTCAAAAGACAATTAAATCAAATTTTTAACTATAGATATAACAAGCTGATCGAGTTGTTCGGCGAGTATCGGGATTAAGTAGCTATGAAAAAGAATATTTTAATCATTGGTGGTTCAAGTGGAATAGGCCGTGCGTTAGTGGGTTTACTGGCACCTACGCACAACATTTATGTAGCGTCTAGAGGCAATGAATCGCTCGACAACACTGGGGTCACCCATTTATCTTTTGATGTATTGAATGATGCATTGGATGTGACTGCCTTACCCGAACAACTTGATGGCTTTGTTTATTGCCCAGGATCAATCAATTTACGCCCCTTCCGCGGACTAAAACCGGAAACTTTTCAGCAGGATTTTGAGATTAATGTGGTAGGAGCTGTAAAAAGCCTCCAAGCGGTACTTCCTTTATTACAAAAAAGTCCAGCAGCAAGCCTGGTTTTCTTTAGTACTGTTGCCGTACAAACAGGAATGCCTTTCCATGCTTCTGTAGCATCAGCCAAAGGAGCCATTGAAGGCTTGACACGCTCATTGGCGGCTGAATATGCACCTAAATTTAGAGTGAATTGTATTGCTCCATCATTAACACAAACACCCTTGGCCGACAAATTTCTAAACAATGAAGCCAAACTGGAAAAAGCACAAGCACGTCATCCACTTCAACAAGTAGGAAGTGCAGAAAATGTTGCTCAAATGGCAGCCTTTCTCCTTGGAGAAGAAAGTCAATGGATGACTGGTCAAATCCTACATGTCGATGGAGGAATTGGCGATCTAAAAACAAATTAAAGTGGAAAACTACACTGTATTTTGGTTTAGAAGGGATTTACGCATTGAAGACAATGCTGGACTTTATGCTGCCTTGTCGGGGAAACATAAAGTACTTCCCATCTTTATTTTTGATACAGAAATTATTCACAAGCTCCCCAAAAAGGATGCAAGAATAGAAATGATTCATACGGCCTTAGGAACAATATCTGATGCTATGAAGGAGAACAGATGTAACGTAGGAATGTATCTGGGAAAACCAAAGGCCGTTTTTGAATCACTCATCAAACAATTTTCCATCGCAAAAGTGGTTACCAATCATGACTACGAACCCTATGCACAAGGACGTGATGGTGCAATGAACACCTTCTTTGCGCAAAATGGAATTGAATTTGAGACCCACAAAGATCAGGTTATCTTCGAAAAAAGTGAAGTGGTAAAAGACGATGGAACCGCATATAAGGTTTATACTCCCTACTCCAGAAAATGGCTGAAGCGTTTTGAACTGGAGGGCATAACGCACTTTCCATCTGAAGATCTCTTAGACAATTTAGCCGCAATAGAACAACCCACCCTTGATCTACGAGAACTGGGCTTTTTACCTTCGGGAATTGACTATCCTACTTACCGATTCAACAAAAAAATAATACAAGAATACGAGGAAACTCGAAATTTTCCCGCCCTAGACCAAACCTCTCGTACTGGAGCACACTTGCGTTTTGGCACCCTAAGTGTCCGTAAGATGGTGGCTAAGGCTGCCCAAGAAGACAATAACATCTTTTTAAAAGAACTGATTTGGCGTGAGTTCTTTATGCAAATACTGTGGCATTTCCCCAATACGCCAACCCAATGCTTCAAACCAAAATACGAACGTATTGAATGGCGGAACAACGAAGAAGAATTTAAACAATGGTGTGAAGGAAAAACAGGTTATCCCTTTGTCGATGCTGGCATGCGTGAATTGAACGCAACAGGTTTTATGCATAACCGCGTTCGCATGCTGGTAGGAAGCTTTTTGTGTAAGCACCTCTTGATCGACTGGCGCTGGGGTGAAGCTTATTTTGCTGAAAAGCTTTTGGATTATGAGATGTCGAGTAATGTTGGGAATTGGCAGTGGGTTGCTGGCTGTGGCGTAGATGCAGCACCTTACTTTCGAATTTTCAACCCCATTGATCAGATCAAAAAATTCGACAAACAACACCAATACATCCAAAAATGGGTGCCAAACTACCAAGAGTTTAGTTACCCTCAACCAATGGTTGATCACAAATTTGCAAGAGAACGCTGTTTAACCACCTATAAATCGGCTTTGAATGCCTAGAGGAGTCGCCAAAGCGAATCTACCTCAGAAGATATGTCTTCGTTGCCAACGTCCGTTTAGCTGGCGCAAAAAATGGGAACGGGATTGGGATAATGTTAACTATTGTAGTAAGAAATGCAGAAACGAAAAGGGATAGCCCTCGTATGGCTTAGAAACGATTTACGTGCAACCGATCAGCAATCGCTCTACCAAGCTGCGACCAAACACGAACAGGTCATCGCTTATTATGCCTTTGATCCAGCTCATTTTACAACCACTAAATGGGGGTTCAAGAAAACAGAGGCACATCGTGCTGGGTTTCTCATCGAAACAGTCACTGCACTCAAAAATGAATTGGCGGCACACAACATCAGTTTAATCATCGAACAGGAATCTCCCCACAACGGGCTTCCAAAATGGGTAGGAGAACTTGGTGTCACAGATCTTTATTTACAAAAAGAATGGACCACCGAGGAACGGGAAGAAGAAGAGAAAGTAATCCGTAATCTATCGACACAAATTAACATTCATTCACATTACGATCAGTTTTTATTTCATCCTGAGGACCTCCCAATGCAAGTAGAGGATTTACCTGAGGTCTTTACTGCTTTCCGTAAAAAGTGTGAAAAATATAGTTCTGTTCGTCCTTGTCTTCCCTCTCTTCCAACAATGGCAAATGAGAATCGTTTGGAAAAAACCTTTCATGTTCCAAGTGTAAAAGAATTGGGGCTATCTCCGGTAGATAAACACCCACATTCTGCCTTCCCTTTCGCAGGAGGAAGCAAAGCAGCTCAAGAGCGCATTGAGCACTATTTCTGGAAAACAGAAAAGCTGTCATTCTACAAACAGACACGAAACGGATTGATAGGGATTGATTACAGTGCAAAGCTCTCTGCATGGTTAGCCAATGGATCCATTTCTGCCCGCGAGGTTTATTGGGAAGTCATCGAATATGATAAACAAATAAAAAAGAATCAGTCCACCTATTGGCTCATTTTTGAGCTCCTTTGGCGCGATTATTTTAAATATATCTCCTTAAAACATCAGGACAAGCTATTTCACTTAGGAGGGATTTTAGCCCGAGAGTATGATTGGAAAAACAGTTCAAGAATATTTCAATCCTGGTGCGAGGGAACCACGCCTGAACCCTTTGTCAATGCCAATATGATTGAACTCAATAAGACGGGATGGATGAGCAATCGAGGCCGTCAAAATGTAGCCTCTTATTTTGCGAAAAACCTCTTGATGGACTGGCGCATGGGGGCTGCCTATTTCGAGGCTTTCCTCATCGACTATGATGTACATAGTAATTACGGAAATTGGCTCTATGTAGCTGGTGTAGGAAATGACCCTAGAGATCGAAAATTCAATGTCCGCCTTCAAGCCGAACGCTATGATGAACAAGGCAAATTCCAACGGCTATGGAACCAAAAAAGCTTATTCGAATGAAACTACGTTTAATTTTAGGTGATCAACTCAACACAGAACACCCTTGGCTGGAAGAGGTCAATCCTGACGTAATCTACCTACTAATGGAGATGAGACAAGAAACCGATTATGCACCGCATCACATTCAAAAGGTAGTTGCCTTCTTTGGTGCCATGCGAAACTTCAACAAATCGCTCGAAAGTGCTGGACACAAGACCCATTACCTTACACTTGATGACCCAAAAAACACGCAAAGTCTTACGGAAAATATTCAATGGTTAATCAACGAATACAGTGTGCATACTTTTGAATATCAGGCACCCGACGAATTTCGCTTGGACAAACAACTCAAGGATTTCTGCGCTACATTATCCATCTCAACAGCGATGGAAGACAGCCATCATTTCATGACCTCGCGGGAAGACTTAGCGGTATTCTTCAAAGGGAAAAAGCAACTTATACTCGAATTCTTCTACCGCAACATGCGCAAGCAATTCAACCTACTGATGGAAGCTGGACAACCAGAAGGTGGCCAGTGGAACTTCGACAAAAATAACCGCAAAAAATGGAAAGGTGATCCAGCTATACCAGTCCCCTATCTCCCACAAAAAGAGTCTTTAGTGGCGCTGAAAAAAATGATTGATGAACATGGTGTAAAAACCATTGGACATTTCGATGATGTAACCTTTTATTATCCCTTAAACAGATCGGAAGCCTTAGCTCAGCTTGACTACTTTTGTGCGAAGCTATTGGTTCATTTTGGCGACTACCAAGATGCCTTACATACCGATGAAGTAAACCTTTTCCATTCTCGAATCTCATTTGCTTTAAACACAAAAATCATCTCTCCGCTTGAGGTAGTTGAAACAGTTATTGCTTACTACCGTAAAAATAAAGATGACATTGAACTCTCGCAGGTAGAGGGTTTTGTTCGGCAAATTATTGGTTGGCGCGAATACATGCGTGGCATTTACTGGAAAGAAATGCCTGCTTATGCTGAAAAGAATGCTCTCGACAACCACAATCCCCTTCCAGATTTTTACTGGACCGGAAAAACAAAAATGAATTGTTTGCATCAAAGCATTACCAATTCCTTGGACAATGCCTACGCGCACCACATTCAACGCTTAATGATAACAGGAAATTTTGCTTTACTGGCTCAGGTAGACCCAAGTGCAGTAGACGAATGGTATCTGGGCATTTATGCCGATGCTATTGAGTGGGTGCAGATCACCAATACCCGGGGAATGAGTCAATGGGCAGATGGCGGAATTGTTGCCACCAAGCCCTATGTATCTGCAGCTGCCTACATTCACAAGATGAGTAATTACTGTGATTCCTGTCAATACGACAAAAAGAAAAGGATTGGAGAAGATGCCTGCCCTTTCAATAGTCTCTACTGGAATTTCTTGGACGATAAAAAACAATTTTTTGCCAAAAACAATCGGATGGCCATGATGTTGCGCTTGTTAGAGAAAATTCCTCCGCACGATTTAGCCGAAATAAAAGCTAGAGCAGGTGCCATTTTAACGAATCCAGATGACTATTAAAAAGAACGACATAGCGGTTGTTTGGTTAAAGCGCGATTTTCGTCTTCGGGATCACGGTGCGCTGCATCAAGCCATTACAAATCACCAACAAATTGTACTTCTCTATGTAGCTGAAAATAGTTTAAGAAAAGAAGCACACAGCAGCGAACGCCACTATGATTTTATCAAGCAATCTATTAACGATTTAAATAGACAATTAGTCCCCTTTAATACACACATCCTTGCCGTTGAGGGAGAAGTGATTCCCGTTTTAGAGAAACTAAACGCAACAATGAAGCTGACGGGCCTTTACTCTCATATTGAGACCGGTATTGGGCTAACATTTCAACGGGATAAAGAGGTTCGAAAATGGTGCAAGCAAAACAATGTTCCCTGGAGAGAAGAGCGCCAACAGGGCGTGTTTCGCGGTATGAAAAACAGGAAACAATGGATTCAGCAATGGTCCGCATTGATGAATAAAGAACAACTCCCATTTCCACAAAAAAATGCTTTTATAACCAACGAAAGCCTTAACACTATTGCAAAAGATTTCACGCCTCTTGATTTAAAAACAAATAGTTCTCCTCTTGTTCAGCCGGGTGGTGAGCAAAACGCACACCGGTATATGGATTCCTTTTTTAACGGACGATATACCACCTATCAGGCCCACATATCAAAACCCGATTTGGGGCGAAAAAGCTGTAGTAGACTTTCCCCTTATTTGGCCTTTGGCAACCTATCCATGCGACAAGTATTACAACGAACCGAGGCGGAAAAAGAACTAGGAAAAAGAAGTCAAGGCATAAGTGCTTTTGAGTCAAGATTGCGGTGGCAAGCACATTTCATTCAAAAATTTGAAATGGAGTGTCGAATGGAATTTGAAAGCATTAATCGAGGCTATCATCGTTTGGAAAAAGCCATCAACCCTACATTTATCAAGGCATGGGAAAAAGGATTAACTGGTGTTCCCATGGTCGATGCTGCCATGCGATGCTTGGTTGCAACGGGCTATTTAAATTTCAGAATGCGCGCGCTTGTTGTTTCTTTTTTTGTTCATCAATTATGGCAGCCTTGGCAGGGCTGCTCTGCCTTTTTAGCACAACAATTCCTAGATTTTGAACCGGGGATTCATTTTCCGCAATTACAAATGCAAGCGGGAGAAACCGGAATCAATACATTGCGAATATACAATCCAGTCAAGAATGGCTTAACCCACGATCCTAATGGTTCATTCACCAAAAAATGGATCCCTGAATTAGCCGAATTACCCGATCAATTGGTGCATACACCTTGGAAAATAACCCCTTTTGAGGAAGAAATGTATGGCTTTAGATTAGGTGACAACTACCCAAAACCCATCGTAGATATTGACCAACGAAGAAAAGAGGCTTCAGATCTATTATGGAAAATGCAAAAAGATCCATTGGTCTATCAAGAAAGCAAACGAATATTAAGTCGTCATACCCTGGCGAGACGAAAATCAAACCGATCAGCATGAAAAAATCCTTTGAATTAACCCTAGTCCAAGTAGACCGTATCATAGAGATGGCATGGGAAGACCGAACTCCTTTTGACGCTATACTCGATCAATTTGGCCTAAAAGAACAGGACGTAATCACCCTAATGCGAAGAGAATTGAAACGCTCTAGTTTTAATTTATGGCGTGCTAGAGTGCAAGGTCGTAAGACCAAACACCGTAAGTCTCGCGGAGAAGAAGTTGATCGTTTTAGGTGCTCGAGACAACGTGGAATCAGCAACAATAAGGTCGCTAAACGATAAATTTTGTATTTTAGGGAAAAGCCCTATAATATGAAAGGAAACAAAACCCAAAAAACACAGGAAAGTATAGCACTTTTTTTATCGTCTGTTGAGGATGAACGAAAACGACAAGACTGCTATACTGTCCTTGAGTTGATGCGAAAAGTTACCAAGACTGAACCCCACCTATGGGGAACGAGTATCATTGGCTTTGGCGATTACCATTACACCTATGCCAGTGGTAGAGAAGGCGATTGGTTTCTCACCGGATTTTCACCCCGCAAACAAGCCCTTACACTTTATTTGATGTGTGATCTTAAACATGATGGATTAAATTTTTATGGGCTTGGGAAATACAAAATTGGCAAAGGGTGCTTGTACATTAAACGCCTCAGTGACATTGATTTAACTGTATTAGAAAAACTCATTGTGGATTCCATCCAAATCATCAAAAAAAAATACAGTTAATTCCCCTTTTGTAGTAGCTCTACGCCCATTCCAATACTCAACGCTTTTTGACGCACCCATTTGGATTGACTTGCACTTCGTGCATACACAGCCTTGCCGAATACTCCAGCAGAAAACAAAAGGTTATCTGAGCCTAAGTCTTCAATCCATTCAATGGAAAAAAAGAAATCATCTTCAATATAGATATCATAAGGGGCTAAGTCAACGATAATAGTTTCCGCAGCATTGGGTAGGGAAACGTAAATAGGCTCTGTTAAAATATTTTCTCCTGGAAAACCCTCAACCTCGTTATAAACATTGAATCGAAGAATAACATCTTGAATAGTGTTTTCTGCAATTGACAACCAGAATTTTTTCAAAAGAGTTGGGCGATTTTTTTTGACACGCACAAACTGTGCTATCTCATTTCCTAAATTATTGGATGTAAAACCAGCAGTAATAAGCTTAGATACTTTGTTATTTCCAATGGTGATTAATTCCCATTTTGCGTCCGTAACAACAACCTCTGTTAGTGCCGTTACTTGGGAATGCATTTTCAAGCTCAATAATTTTTCTTGACCCTGCTCAAGAGAAGCAATTGACCTTTCTTCTGAAGCGAAACCAACCATGGAAAAAAGAATACTTGCACTTGACAAATTATCAGGAATTTCAAGTTGATAATAACCTTCTTCATCGGAGACAGTACCAATTCCTTGATCGGGTATACCAATATTAACGTAAGGTAAAGGCGTATTGAACTCAGCATCGTGAATTTGACCAAAAACAAGCTGCTGCGCTTGAATCGGTAAACACAACAGGAGCAAACAAAAAAGAGTAGGTTTCATTGGATCGATTAGGGGTTACACTTTTTTACAGGCGTTGAATTTTAGCACCTATTTTTTGGAGTCGTTCCACGATATGCTCATAGCCTCTATCGATCTGCTCGATATTGTGAATCGTACTGGTTCCACGGGCAGAAAGAGCAGCAATCAACAAAGATATCCCTGCTCGAATATCTGGGGAAGTTAATGTGGCTGCTTTCAGCTGAGACTTGAAGTCATGACCAATGATGGACGCTCTGTGTGGGTCACATAAAATAATTTTAGCGCCCATATCAATTAGCTTATCCACAAAGAACAAACGACTTTCGAACATTTTTTGGTGAATGAGGACACTCCCTCTTGCTTGGGTAGCCACCACCAAAACAATACTCAAAAGGTCGGGGGTAAACCCTGGCCAAGGAGCATCTGATACAGTTAAAATGGAACCGTCTATATAGTTTTGAATTTCATAACCTTCGGTATGGGCAGGAATATATATATCATCACCTTTTTGTTCAATCCTAAGTCCTAATTTTCGGAAAACAGATGGAATTTGTCCCAAATATTCCCATTGAACATTCTTAATGGTCAATTCACTTTTGGTCATAGCAGCAAGGCCAATCCAACTTCCAATTTCTACCATATCGGGTAAAACACGATGGCTTGTGCCCATCAAAGCGTCTACTCCTTCTATGGTTAAAAGATTGGAACCAACACCCGATATTTTTGCCCCCATTCTATTCAACATGGAACATAGCTGTTGCAAGTAGGGTTCACAGGCTGCATTATAAATGGTGGTTGTTCCCGTAGCCAAAACGGCTGCCATAAGGATATTGGCCGTTCCAGTAACAGATGCCTCATCCAAAAGCATATCTACTCCGACCAGTTCTTTGGCTTCAACAGAATAGAAATGATCTTCTCGGTCATAATTGAACTTTGCCCCTAACTTTATTAATCCTTCAAAATGTGTGTCGAGTCGACGACGACCAATCTTATCTCCACCAGGACGAGGAATGCTTCCTCGACCAAAACGAGCTAACAAAGGTCCAACGAGCATAATTGAGCCTCGTAAGCCTTTCCCGTCTACTTTAAATTGATCAGAATACAGGTAATCAAGGTTAACTTCATCTGCTTGGAATCGATACTTACCTGAGCCAAGGTGAGTGACTTTCACACCAAAATTAATGAGTAATTGTATGAGTTTGTTTACATCAATGATGTCCGGAACGTTTTCAATGGAAACCTCTTCTGGGGTAAGTAAAACCGCACATAAAATTTGTAAAACTTCATTTTTCGCACCTTGAGGGGTGATTTCCCCTTTTAGTTGGTGTCCACCTTCAATAATAAATGTACCCATAGAAAAGCTTAATATCGTTTACGGTTGTTTCTGTTTTTACGAGGTTTTACAGCCCCATTACTTTTTGGGCCGTTGCCGTTTTTAGATTTCATGCGCAATAAATCTTGGGTAGACGTCAAGGGAAGTAAATCCTCTTTCAATTTAAGTTTTCCACCTGAAAACTCATCCAAATGGTTGAAAATAACTTGATCATCCACCGTGTCTTTGTTCCAGTTCAAGAAACACTTTTTCATGTGATTGGCTATATTAAAGACCAAAGCATCTTTCATTTCACCTTCTTCCCAACCTAAGGCTACATCAATCATACTTTTGATGTTGTTTCCGTAAAAACGGTATTTTGGAAAGTTTTGCGGATAAGCCAAAGGCTCAGGTCGCTTTTCAAACACTTCTTTCTCTGGTTGCTCGTAGGGTGAATCTACATCCAATTCAAAGTTGGACATGATAAACAACTGATCCCAGAGTTTGTGCTGAAAATCTGGCACATCGCGTAAATGTGGATTTAAATTCCCCATAACACCAATAATGGCTTTTGCTTTTTTGTTGCGTTCCTCTCTCTCGGGGGTTGCTAACATTTGATCGACCATGATATGCATATGACGACCATATTCAGGTATTATTAACGGTTTCCTTTCGGAATTATATTGAAGTGCTTCCATAAAATGGATTGAAAATTTTTGTGAGAATATACTGTAAATGTACTCTTTTTAATAAAGAACTAAAAACTACAGTGTAATTACTCCTTTAAAGGTTTTTACTTGTTTATAAATAGCGACTATTGCTGCAGGGTTTTCCATAGTAACCAAAACAGATAGGCTTACAAATGTATTCTTAGAAGACTTTTTTCGCGAAAATACTGCATCAGTAGCCAGAAACAAATCGGTTAAAACCTTTTCGTCTACCTCGCCAATACGCACTATAAATTTGAACAAATATTTCCCAGGCCATTCTTGGGAAAGTTCGAGTTGTTCGTGAAATCGTGAATAAAATTCTTCTGGATTTTCTTTTGGGAGCATCTGCTATGCTATTTTTACACAAATATAGTTGAAAAGGAATAGTATCAATTGAAAGTCAAAAAGAAAATTGTTCTCTCTGGGGGACCGGGGAGCGGAAAAACTACTTTAATTAATCTATTAAAAGAACGAGGATATCGTTGTTTTGATGAAATATCTCGCACTTTCATACAGCGCGGAAAAGAGGATGGGATTGACAATATCTTTAGTCATCAACCCCTAGACTTTAGCAATTTTCTATGGGAAGGGAGAAAGGACGATTACACCTCTGCTAACGCCAACGAATTATCCAACTCTGAAAAACCGTGGGTGTTTTTTGACCGTGGCCTACCCGATGTTACTGCCTATTTAAATCATCAGGGAATTGTAAAACAAGATTGGGAAAATCAACTGAAAGAATTTAAGTATGAGCTTGTCTTTTTGATTGCTCCTGTGGCCAGCATCTACAAAAAAGACGATTTACGTATGGAAAGTTTTGAAGAATCTTTGGCATTGCACGAGAGTCTTAAAAAGGCGTATCTTGAGATAGGAGAAATCATTGAGGTTCCTTTTCTAAGTCCAGAAGAACGCCTTGACTTTATTTTGACGCACTGCCATGACTAAACTTATAGACCTTTTATCTAAGTACTGGAAAGCAGACGAGTTTCGTCCCATGCAGGAAGAAATATGCACCTCTATTTTAGCCAAAAAAGACACCCTTGCCCTCTTGCCCACCGGAGGGGGGAAGTCGCTGTGTTATCAATTGCCTTCCCTCCTATTTGAGGGACCAACCTTGGTTATTTCTCCGTTGATTTCGCTAATGCAAGATCAAGTAGCACAGGCCAACGCCAAAGGCATTAAAAGCATGGCTTTCAATGCAAATCAATCCTTAGACAATCAGTTAGACAATGCAGCTTTTGGTCGATATAAACTACTCTATTGTTCACCAGAGAAGGCGCAAAACTCACTTTTCCTCGCCCGATTATCTCAATTAAACATACAGTGCATTGCAGTAGACGAAGCACATTGTATTTCCCAATGGGGGAATGATTTCCGTCCGGCTTTTCGCGAAATCAAAAGCCTTCGCGAGAAATTACCCAAAGTACCCGTTATCGCTTTAACTGCTTCTGCTACCCCAGCTGTCATCATAGATATTAAAGAGCAATTAACCCTAGATGATCCCAATGAATTTAAAACATCATTTGCCCGAGAAAATATTGCATTAACCTTTGAAAACACCCAGGACAAATATGGCAGTATATTGCGTACATTCCACGGCATTAAAACGCCAGCCATTATTTATTGCAGTAGTAGAAGAGAAACCGAGGAAGTCAATCAACTACTCAACACCAACGGGATCAAAGCGACCTATTTTCATGGAGGATTAACTGCGCAACAAAAGCAAGACCGATTGTTCGCCTGGCAGCAAGAACAAAAACTAGTGATGGTAGCAACCAATGCTTTTGGCATGGGTATAGACAAAGGAAATATTGGCCTTGTGGTGCACTTAACAATTCCCGCAAGCCTTGAACACTATTATCAAGAAATTGGAAGAGCGGGTCGAAACGGAAATAACGCAAAAGCAATTGCCTATTTCAGTCCTGGAGATGAACAACGCCTAATCCAACAATACCTTGGCCAGTTACCAACACCTGAATTCATACAGAAGTGTTATAAATCCCTTTGCAATTACTTGATTATTGGGCATGGTGAGGGTGTTGAGCAAGAATGGCGACTTTCTTTTCAAGACTTTTGTCGTGCATATAAATTTTCACCCAAGAAAGTAGATGCTTGTATCACTCTTTTTGATCAAGCCAGTATTTTTCATCGCATCAACACAAATCGACAAGATGCCAGTTGTCAAATCATTTGCTCTCCAACACAATTCAAATTAGAATTAGAAAAAGCCCCCCTTTCGCATTCGAAAGTGTTACAATTTATTGGCCGAGAATATGCAGGTGTTTTTGAACGCGAGACCACAATTGACTTAGATCTTATTACACGAAAAAGTAAAGTTTCCTTTTCTACACTTATCGATGTGATGGAGCACTACAAACAACAAGAGCTACTGTCGTTTAACTATGCATCAAGTGATATTCATCTAATTGGAATAAAACCAAGAGATGACAAACACACATTAAATGAATTGCTGAAAAACACAGAACTGATTTATACCGCAAAAAAAGAAAAAATAAACAGCATGCTTTCCTTTGCCAAACAACAAAATCGCTGTAAACAAAAAGAACTTCTGGCCTATTTTGGCGAATCGATTACTATATCCTGCAAGCTATGTAGTGCAAACGAATGCGTACCCATAAAGAAAGAAATTCCGATTAAAGACATTGCTGCACAAATTTTGGATTTTGTTGAGCAGGGGCCATTAGCAACTCATCAGCTTAAAGTATCTTTGCCGCATCTATCTGTGGCTGAACTAGCAGAAGGGTTGGCCTGGCTGGAAAGACAGCAAAAAATTAAAACAAACGCATTGGCGCAAATAATCAAACTATGAGTTTAAAAATTGTTTTCTTGGGTACGCCAGATTTTGCTGTTTCGGTTTTGGCTACTGTAAACAAGTCAAAACACGAAATCGTTGGTGTGGTCACAAACATTGATAAACCTGCTGGGCGAGGAAAACGCATAAACGAATCGGCAGTAAAAAAATATGCCGTTGAACATAAACTAAACCTACTCCAGCCAGAAAAACTAAAGGGAGTAGATTTTATTCAATCATTAAAAGCTCTCGAAGCAGACGTTTTCATCGTTGTTGCTTTTCGTATGTTACCCAAAGAGGTTTGGTCCATCCCTCGTTTAGGTACTTTTAATTTACACGCGTCGCTACTGCCAAATTATCGCGGTGCAGCGCCCATCAATTGGGCTATCATTAACCAAGAGGTAGAAACCGGATTAACGACTTTTTTGATTGATGAAAAAATTGACACAGGAAACCTCCTTTTGCAAACTACTGTAACTATTGATCCTAGGGAGACCGCAGGGAGTTTACACGATTCCTTAGCTGCATTAGGCGGAAGTCTTGTCGAACAAACCTTAGATGAAATAGAAAAAGGAATTTCACCCAAGCCACAAAAAACAAATGGGACAGAAAAAGAAGCTCCCAAATTAAATAAGACAAATACACGCATTGACTGGTCTGCTTCTCTCAAAAAAATAGATGCGCATATTAGAGGGCTATCTCCCTATCCTGTGGCATGGGCAGAATTACATCAAGACGAGAAAATACTGCCCATAAAAATATATGGAAGCGAAGTAGAAATCGCAGAACACGCACATCCATCCAATCAAATCATTACTGACGGAAAATCACTTAAAATCGCGCATCCAGAAGGGTTTTTAATTATTACCGAGATACAACTTCCCAACAAAAGGCGAATGATAGCCTCAGATTTACTCAATGGATACCAGTTTTCAGCCTCAGCAGAAGTAAAATAGAGCCGTTTTATAAACAATCTGTCTGATTTATTAACAATAAACAGGATTTATCGCTGAAATCCTTTTGTCTTCGGGCAAACAATTTATATTTGTGTAAGTCTAAACTGTTAATTAAAAACAATATTATGAACAAAACAGAATTAATCGATGCAATGGCTGCTGACTCAGGAATTTCAAAAGCTGCTGCAAAAAAAGCATTAGAGTCTTTTTTAGGAAATGTAGGAAAATCACTTAAAGGTGGAGGACGTGTTTCTTTAGTAGGATTTGGTTCTTGGTCAGTATCTAACAGATCTGCACGCGATGGTAGAAACCCACGTACAGGAGAAACGATCAAAATTGCTGCAAAAAACGTTGTGAAATTCAAAGCTGGAGCTGAATTATCTAATTCAGTAAACTAAGTTTTTAAGTACATCAAACAAAAATCTCCTTCGGGAGATTTTTTTTTGCCTAATTTTAAAAAATGAGCATTAAACTACACAAAGGAAATTTATTGATTGCAGAGCCCTCTATTATTGGTGATGTTTCTTTTCATCGTGCGGTAGTACTAATTAGTGAAATTCATGACAAAGCACCATTGGGGTTTATTCTGAACAAACCCTTTGATTTTACGCTGTCTGATGTATTACCAGAAATAAATACAGCCGTTCCATTATACTACGGTGGTCCAGTTGATCCAGATGAACTTTTCTTCATTCACAGTGCTCCCAATTTAATTGATGAAAGTGTCTCGATTGACACAACCTTATATTTTGGAGGCAACATTGACCAAGCAATTGATGCTCTTGAAAAAGAAGCTTTAAACAGTTCTAACAGCCGCTTCTTTCTTGGCTATAGTGGATGGTCAAAAGGGCAATTAGAGCACGAAATTGAGTTTAAAAACTGGTTTATTTCACAAAACAACAACGGCAAAAATATCATCTCTCAGCCAACAGAAGAGCTTTGGAAAGATCTTTTGCTTAAAAAAGGGGGAGAATATCTTTTATGGGCAAACACCCCAAATAACCCCACTCACAACTAAGTCATTAAGAAAGTTTATTGAGAAGCAGGGCAAGGATTTTTTTCGTTTGCTCGTTGTTGAAACTCTTTTTTCGGTACTGTCCAACACTATACATTCCTTCGACCCCAGCAAGTACAAATAATTCATCTGCTTTTTGAATGGAAAAGGGAGAAATCTCTTCCTCAAGTAATTCAAATTCATCACTTTCACTCAAAAGTGAAGTTAAAAGGGTCCGATAAACAGTCTTACGGCAACCAGAGGCAAGACTAGGCGTGGAAATTGTATTTCCTTTTACCAAAAAAAGTGTACCTCTAAGTGATTCTACTAGCTGCTTATCTTCATTCAATACGATTCCATCGGAAAGACTATTTTCATGCACATAAACCCATGCCATATTTCTCCATTGAGCATGTACACTTTCAAGGGAGGAAAACAGTCCGCTGGACTGATAGTGATCTTTGTACAAATCAATTGGATGAGTGTCATACTTGTACGAAAAATTGCCGCTGCCTTTCTCTGCGCTAACCGAAAATAAACTCGCAGGTATAGGAAGATCTGCAGTTGGCTTGGCAGCAGCTACTACATGTATTTTTACAACGCCATTAAAAGTGGCTGTGTGAACTTTCGTACAGTATTCTAGCAATTGATTTTCCAAATACGCAAGGGTGAAGGTCATGGGAATTTCCATACGCAGAATTCGCATAGAGGCCATTAATCTCAGATAATGCTCCTCCCAAAACAACAATTGCCCATTATTTACGCGAATGGTTTCAGTCAGAACGCTTTGTTCCATAAAAGCCGAAAGAATCGGTGCTGGAACATCTTGATAGGAAGCATAATGCTTCGCTTGAAATAAATACATAAATTTATGCTGCTCCAAGTACTTGCTTAAGACTATCCACCAAATTTTCCCATAACATCTTGGCTTCATCCAATTCATCTTCGTCCGAGAAATCAGATATCACCAACGAAACATCCTTGGTTATTTCGTCTACTTGAATATTAAACTCAAAGTAATAATCATCTTGATCATCTTCTTCGGTAATCCAACGATACCTTACTTTTTCATTGGTTTTTTTCTTAATGAGTTTAGCATATTCCTCGGTGTCATCCCATATAAACGTAAAATCTTCCCCTCTAGAATTAACGTTATCGGCAAACCATTCTGACAGTCCAGAAGGTGTAGATAAGTATTGATAGAGTAATTGAGGTGAAGCGTGGAAATTGATTTCCAACGTAAAAGGAACTTTAGCAGACATAGATGTTTTTTGTTAAGGTGCCAATATATTGAAAAAATAGAAACAACCTAAAACAAATTCGTTTTTTTTAAGGTGTATTTAATAACGTTTCTAAGCATTTTTTTTATATTTGCAACCGTTGAAATGGCGAGGTAGCTCAGCTGGTTAGAGCGTCGGATTCATAACCCGGAGGTCGGGGGATCGTGCCCCCCTCTCGCTACAGAATTAAACACCTCTTAAATTGGTGTGTTTTTATTATAAAATATAACAGGAATTTCGCAAATAACTGCTCTTTTAAAACAGATTCTATAAAAGGCAAACGTTATACAAACGAAAATCTGGAAATTTCAATAAACGGTAGGTAAAATCAATAATCTACACCAAAACAAGTGATTAAGGAATCAATCTAATTTCAAAAAACCACCTTTGAAGGCCAAAAGTGCTTTCAGCCAAGCCGTAATAATTAGCTTAGCTCTTTCTGAGGCTAAGAGTTTACTCCCATGTGTTGATGCGAAAATTTCATATGCAATATCCTCCAAAAGACTTTGGTGGTCCAAATTAAAAACTCCCCCTAAAAGAAAAGTCACCTCAATGCTGTTTAATTGGCCGTTGACCTCTAATAATTTATTTTCATAAGAACTTTTGTCTGAAATTTCATTACCCAAACAAGAAAGAAATCATTCAGGTGAATATAATCCAATAAGAGCAATTCAATGATATGAGATTTCTCCTCACGCTCTTTTTCATTCATTAAGTCCCATTCATAAAATGAATACGTAGTAATTTTTCTCATAGTAAATCACAAATCTAGTATATTTAAATATGTTTATGGGGATTTTTTAGATTTTATAGCAAAAAAAATTATCAAAATAAATAAATTTTATTCTGTTTAACTTTTCTGATAAAAAAAAACTTAATTTAGTAGCAGAATATGTATTTCATAAAATGAATAATTTTGATCATATTTCCAATCTATTTGGGAATGAAATAAGAAAGCTTAGAATTGAAGCAGGCTACAAAAGCTATGAACAGTTTGCCGAAGATCACGACATCAGCCGGATTCAATATTGGAAGATGGAAAACGGAAACAACTTTACCCTCAAAAGCTTATTAAAGGTTTTGAATGGCCTTAACATTGATTTCAATGATTTCATCAAAAGTCCTAGCTTACTAAATCCTATAGAAAGTGAATCTGCTGTTCGACTGAGACAAATCATTAAGCATGTTAATCTTTCGAAAAAAGCGTTTTCAATTTCGATAGGTTACAAAAATACCACATTGTTGAACAATGTACTTTCAGGTAGAAACCAGATATCTGACACACTAACCAAAAAAATTACCGCAAAATATGTTTCTTTGAATTCTGAATGGATAAAAACAGGCTCAGGTAAGATGTTACAATAAGTTTTTGTTGCAAAAGAAAATCACCTCTCCGTTTTTATTAAATGGTTGAGTAACTCGATGGCTGCCTCACTGACTTTAGTTCCTGGACCATATACACCCACCACCCCTTTACTCTTCAAATATGCGTGATCTTGTGGTGGAATTACTCCACCAACAATTACGCAAATATCGTTACGTCCATACTCCTTTAAAACATCAATAACGGCTGGAATTAGGGTTTTATGACCAGCAGCTAGAGAAGAAACACCTAATACATGTACATCATTTTCCACGGCCTGCTTAGCAACTTCTTCAGGGGTTTGAAACAAAGGACCAATATCAACGTCAAACCCAATGTCGGCATAACTGGTCGCCACTACTTTTGCTCCTCGATCATGACCATCTTGCCCCATTTTTGCAATCATTATTCTTGGTCTTCGACCATTGAGTTGAGTAAATTGGTCACTTAACTCTTTAGCCTGCATAAAATACTTGTCCTGTTTCATTTCTTTCGCATATATACCTGTAAAGGTTTGGATTTTGGCTTTATAGCGTCCAAAAGACTCTTCTATGGCGGTTGTTATTTCGCCTAGACTAGCCCTTTCTCGTGCCGCATTAACGGCTAAAGCTAAAATATTTTGATCACATCCTTGATTTGTTTGCAATTTAGCTGCAGCAAGGGTTATTTCCTTTAGGCTTTTAACCACAGCACTATCATCACGCCTTTTCTTAACACTATCTAAGCGCTGCTTTTGCTGCGCCAATACCTTGACATTATCAACTTCCAGAATTGAAAGAGGCTCTTCTTCTGAAAGCTGAAAACGATTAACACCAACGAGGATATCTTGACCACTATCAATGCGGGCTTGTTTTTTTGCGGCCACTTCTTCAATACGCATTTTTGGAATCCCAGCTTCAATTGCTTTGGTCATTCCTCCCATTTCTTCTACCTCTTGAATAAGTTGCCATGCTTTATCCATAAGTTGATCCGTTAAATGCTCCACAAAGTGGCTTCCTGCCCAAGGGTCAACCACCCGTGTAAGTTGGGTTTCTTCCTGTAAATACAATTGGGTATTGCGCGCAATGTGGGCAGAAAAATCTGTTGGTAGAGCTATGGCCTCATCGAGCGCATTGGTATGCAAACTTTGTGTGCCACCAAGAACTGCCGACATAGCTTCAATGGTCGTACGGGCAACATTATTAAAAGGATCTTGCGCAGTGAGTGACCACCCACTGGTTTGGCAATGAGTACGCAATGCCATTGATTTTGGGTTTTTGGGGTTAAATTGTTTTACAAGTTTTGCCCACAAGACTCTAGCTGCTCTTAATTTGGCAATTTCCGTGAAATGATTCATACCAATACCCCAGAAAAAAGACAATCGCGGGGCAAAATCATCAATTGCAAGGCCAGCATTAATACCCGTTCTAATGTATTCTAAACCATTGGCCAAAGTATAGGCCAATTCAATCTCTGCAGATGCACCTGCCTCTTGCATATGATAACCCGAAATACTAATACTATTGAATTTGGGCATATAATGTGCCATATAAGAGAAAATATGGGATACAATTTGCATGGAAGCAGCTGGCGGGTAAATAAACGTATTACGCACCATAAATTCTTTTAAAATATCGTTTTGGATGGTCCCAACTAAATCTGCTTGTGCAACTCCTTGCTCTTCTGCCGCAACGATATAAAAGGCTAAAATCGGCAAAACAGCTCCATTCATGGTCATAGAAACAGACATTTTATCCAATGGGATTTGATCAAAAAGACGTTTCATATCCTCCACCGTATCAATGGCCACTCCAGCTTTCCCAACGTCTCCAACTACTCGGGAATGATCACTGTCATACCCCCGATGAGTTGGTAAATCAAAGGCTACAGAAAGGCCTTTTTGTCCCATTGCAAGGTTCCGCAAATAAAAGGCATTACTTTCCTCGGCTGTAGAGAAACCGGCATACTGCCGTATTGTCCATGGGCGCTGGACATACATACTTGTATATGGCCCTCGCAAAAATGGTGGCTTCCCAGCACCAAAAGACTGGTGGGGATATTCGCTTGTGGTGAGTTGATTGTCGAATGTGATACCTTCCTGAGTTCGAAAACGCGCAAGGTCCTCTTCTTTTGAAGTAGATACTTGATGAATATCCAAATGATCGAATGTCTTTTTCATACGCATTCGGTTAACTTAAATAATGTGTTTCAAGAGGTCTAAACAAGTCTTTCTTGTTCTCCACTCTATCTTCAACTGTTTTCACTGTGGCATTTAAACTTGAAGGGCTCGCAAATTTATTTGTACCGACCAAAATCAACTCTCCTTTTGAAAAACGTTCATCCTCCTCACCTCTAGATTGCTCTATATCCGATTGAAGGGTGTTACTTTCTAATGCCCTTAACCATCCCCCATTTTGCTCAACCTCCAAAAATAATGACCAAGCTTTATCTTTCATCTCATGTTGCAAAGTCTCTACATAATAGCATCCTTCCATTACATTTGGAAGTCGATCAAAATAGCTTTCGTGCTTCAGAATATGAAGTTGATTTCGGGCAATTCTATCGCCAAAAGCGTTGGGGGGATTGAAACGTAAATCATAAGAATGATTCATCACTCTATTTGCTCCACCTAAAACAGCAGACATCATTTCTGTGGTGGTGCGCAAGATATTTACATTATAGTCTGTAGTGGTTTTATTTCGCTGCGAGGGTTCCGCAGTAATGATTAGCTCTGGCATCGCACTGTACTCTTTAATCATCATTTCTGCCAAAGAACGAAAAGAAGTAAGTTTTGCTAGTTCGAAAAAGTAATTACTCCCTTGCGAAAGTTGTACATGAATAGAAGAAGGAAAAGCAATAGCTCTTTCCTCTAATAACGAGAGGTAAGCATTCAAATGGGAAAGAGCAAATGCAATTTGCTGCACAATATTTGCGCCCGCATTTGCATACAAAGAAGCATTGATAAAAAGGGGGGCATCAACATTGCTCTCCATAAAAGAAAACCAACGTTCGTGCATTTCCTCGGCAGATAATTTCCAATTGGCCTGCTGTGCATATTGACCGTAAAAATCGACTGCTGATTCAATGTTTCTCAATCCATGCAATTGAGAGAGTACTTTGTGGCTAGGAATTTCCCTGAAGATAAATAAAAAACTGATGGCTGAATTTTTAATAATTTCTATCAGTTCCCCAAAATTGTTAGTTTGTTCATTTACAAAAAAATGAATGCAATCGACATCGCTAGAAAGGGCATCATTTACTTGGATAATCACATAGTCAAGATCTCCTTCAATGCAGATACGCTGTGTCACTTTCCATGCAAAAGGAACAGTCGTAATTGACCTTTTCTGCTGGATCGGATTGTTAAAATAAATTGGCTGAACAGCAATTTTTTCTGGACTTATCCATGAAAAAGGTGCTTTGAATTCTGTTACTCCAAGCGCTTTGTTGATTTGCTCTTGCTGCTCCTCAATTGAATACGAATGAAAATCGTCAAAAAAAGAATGTTCCATGGGTCAATGTACAATTTCCCACATAAATCTGGGGCGTGGTTCTTTATAAATGCAATTGAAGATTACCTTTTGCAATATGACGTGATAAAACTATTTTCTGAATCTCAGAAGTTCCTTCGTAAATTTGGGTGATTTTAGCATCACGCATCAATCGTTCCACATGATATTCTTTTACATAGCCATTTCCGCCGTGAACTTGAACCGCTTCAACGGTAACACTCATGGCAACTTCAGAAGCTTTTAATTTAGCCATGGCACTGGCATATCCATAGGGAAGGCCTTGATCTTTTAAATAGGCAGCTCGGTAAACCAGCATTCGAGCTGATTCGATTTCCATGGCCATTTCGGCTAACTTGAATGCAATCCCTTGATGCTCGATAATAGGCTTCCCAAAGGCTTTACGTAAATTGGCATAGCCAGCGGCTAGTTCATAAGCCCCTGCCGCAATTCCCAATGCTTGGGCAGCAATTCCAATACGTCCGCCTTCAAGCGTCTCCATGGCAAACTTAAATCCAAAACCATCTGGACCTAGCCTATTCGTTTTGGGCACTTTTACATCTGTGTATATAATGGAATGTGTATCTGAAGAACGAATACCTAGTTTATCTTCTTTCACTCCAATTTGAACGCCTTCCCATGATTTCTCTACCACAAAGGCGTTGATTCCTCGATGGCCTTTATCGCGATCAGTTTGAGCGATAACAATATGATAATCTGCTTTCTCACCATTGGTGATCCAGTTTTTTACTCCGTTGAGAATATAATGATCTCCTTTATCAACGGCTGTTGTTTGCTGACTTGTTGCATCGCTTCCCGCTTCGGGTTCTGACAAACAAAAACAACCTATAGAAGTTCCACTAGCCAAGGGGGTTAAGTACCTGTCTTTAATTTCGTCTGATCCGTATTTTTCTATTCCCCATACAGCCAAAGAATTGTGCGCACTCATGATGACTGCTGCACTAGCATCTACTTTAGAGAGTTCTTCCATTACAAGAACGTAGGATAATGTATCCAAGCCACTTCCTCCATAATTTGGAGACGTCATGATACCCATAAAACCCAATTCCCCCATTTCAGAAACTGTTTTTGTGGGGTACTCCATCTTTGTATCTCGCTCAATGACCCCCTCTTTTGCCTTCTGCGCAAAATTGCGGGCAGCTTCTTGGATCAGTTTATGCTCTTCTGATAAGGAAAAATCCATTTAATTAAATTTAAAATTAATTTATTCTACTAATGGCCATTGATCGTATTGAAAATCAATGTATTTATTGACAATGTTCTACACAACTAAGGACACAAATAGTAATACTGGGTTGTGCTAAAATAATGGCAATTTTCTATTTATACACCAATTTATTAAATTATTTATTAAATTATTTAATTAGAATAAAATTAATGAAGTTTTAATGAATTAGGGAGACCACAAAAGGAGATATGTTTACTTTTACCGAGGATGAAAGAAAAGATGAATCAATTTATCGAAAAGTATGGTGAACCCATACGGGAGAGCAAAGGCTGGGCTTTTTACTCTTTACTAATTGTCATCTTCTTGCTACCCATGGGATCTTTCCTTTGCCTATTTGCTCTCTACATTCGCTGGAAAGACATCTTGTTTAAAAACAAAAACTAATTTACGAATTGTATTCTTGAACTTTTGGAACCCTTGAGTTCATAATATAAAACCATAAAGGCGGAACCAATGCCAACAATATTGATGTTGGATACCCAAAAGGCAATTGAGGACTATCTGGTTTATGCGTTAGGTCCTGATATTTCTTCGACGACTTAAAGTGATGATCACTGTGACGCGTTAGTTCATACAAAACAATTCTACCAATGAAATGATTCGAATTCCAAGAATGGTGTGTTTGCACGCGTTCATAGCGCCCAGACGGTAACTTCTGGCGCTGCAGGCCGTAGTGTTCTAAATAATTAATTGTTTCAAGGAACAAAAATGACATTATGCCAATACAAACCGCAAAAAACAATGCATTCCAGCCTAAGAGTACAACAATCGTGAAGAGATACAATGCCTGAAAAAGAAGATAAAAAAGCATATCATTCTTTGCACTTAAAAAGCCTTTATTGTGCTGCCTTAGCAATCCCAACTGAATCCTCCATGCATTGATATATTGCTGAGAAACTGACGTTAGCCAAAAATGATATACCGGTTGATTGAATTTGGCTGTAGCCGGATCCAGCGGTGTGGCAACATTCTTATGATGGCCAAAATTGTGCTCAAGATAGAAATGCATATACAAACAAGGCAAAAGCAACAATTTTGAAAGACTGCGTTCAAACAATGATTCGCGATGCCCAAGTTCGTGCGCCACATTAATGGCATTGGTTGCTAATAAGATTCCAAGGGAGAGGGTAATGCCCACATATTCATAGGGAAGCAGGTTTGCTGTTGCCAATACAAACAGGCCATAACCCAAAATAAAAAAAACAAAAGGGATATTTAAATAAAGTAGCAAGTCAAAAAATAAATTCTTCAAGCGGCTATCAGACGATCGGAGTTCTTGGCGGGATTCCATTTTCCTTAACAACAATTCGAGAATTGGAATCAGCAAGAATGTATACAAAGGAGCTGTAAATGTTAAAATTCCTGTGGAAAGAACAGACACAAATGCGGCTAGAGGCACTGTATAAGCAAACAGATATTTCAAGTCATTCATATCACAAATTTAATGTAAGTTACTGTTTTTATGCATCTAATAAAAACCCACTACAAAAAACAAGACATAAGTGGAACTCAGTCTAGGCCGATTTATATGATTTATAAAGCACACTGAGTGTCAAACTAGAAACAACCAAGAATATACCAATTAAACTATACATGGTGTAAACTTCCTCGAACCAAAAAACACCGACGGTAAGGGTAAAAACAACTTCAACATATTTGAAGGGCGCAACCTTGCTCGCTTCACCAACTTGAAATGCTTTGGTCATATACAACTGACCGTAATAACCAAATATACCGAGTAAAACCAAAAGAAGCAATTCGGTACTGTTGGGCATTAACCAATCAAAACCGCTCCCAATTGCACCAACAACGGTAGCAATAAACATAAAGTAAAAGACCACTAGAAGCGGGTGATCTTGTTGACCAATCATTGCAATGAGAATGTACACAATGGCACTAAAAAACGCTGCTGCTAAGACCAAGTTAACTCCAAGCATACTAATACTAGCATCAAATCCCTTAATAAAAACAACTCCTACAAAAGCTAGAAAATAGAAAAACCACTGCAGTGGGAAAATCTTTTCTTTTAGAAATATGACAGCTAAAACCCCACCAAAAATTGGAGCAATGTAACGAATGGTCACTGCAGACCCAATGGGGATATAATGTGCCGCTAAAAAAAACAAGCACATGGACGTAACCCCAATCAACCCACGAACAATTAATAAAACAGGCTTATTGGGTCGGAATGATATTTTCCTTGATTTTAAAATAAACGCTGTGATAAGAAGCGTACCTAAAGAACGAAAAAACACCAGCTCAAAGGTCGGGAATTGAATCAAAAACTTAATCAACCCATTCATGCAAGCAAAAGCCATGGTGCTTAGAATCATGTAACGAATGGCGGGTGGTATCTTTTTCAATAGCTAGAATTAGGTACAAAGATCAAAAAATGTAATGAAACGATGCCCATAAAAGAGTATTATTGCAATAGAATTATGATCGAGCTGCTCACAAACACACCTTCACCCTATTTACTGGCTGCAACAGGAGCTTTCCTGTTGGGCATTGCAAAATCTGGGGTAAAAGGTATAGCTGTTTTTATTGTCGTTCTCTTTGTCTTTGCTTTTGATGCAAAAGCATCGACCGGTATTTTAATGCCGTTGTTAATTCTCGGCGATATTTTCGCCATACTATATTATAAAAAACACGCCAACTGGAAGTACGTTTTTCAACTAATCCCTTGGATGTGTATGGGTGTTTTGCTAGGAACCTACGGTGGAAACCTCTTAGATGAGACAATGTTTAAAACAGGGATGGCCACTTTAATTTTAGTCACAACCTTACTCCTACTATATTTGGAACGGAGACCGATCAAGGAATTATCAGCGCATTGGACTTTTGGATCGGGTATTGGAATACTTGCAGGCTTTACCACTATGATTGGCAACTTGGCCGGAGCAGTTACAAACATCTATTTTCTGGCCATGCGTCTGCCTAAAAATGTCTTTATTGGAACTTCGGCCTATGTGTTTTTCATCATCAATATTTTCAAAATCCCATTTCACATTTGGGCGTGGGAAACCATCAGTCCAACTTCTATTCAAATCAGTTTACAATTTGTCCCTTACTTACTAATTGGGTTATTTGTTGGCGTGCGTTTAGTAAAACGAATCAATGACACCACCTATCGAAAACTGATTCTTATCCTTACTGCTATTGGTGCGCTTGTCCTATTCTTTCGCTAGCTTTTCGATTATTTCCTCCACAATTTCAGGATTTAATAAGGTAGAAATATCCCCCAATTGATCGGTTTCTCCTGCAGCCAGTTTTCGCAAAATTCGTCGCATAATTTTACCACTACGGGTTTTTGGAAGACCGGAGACAAATAGAATTCTATCTGGTTTAGCAATTGCGCCAATTTGCGCAGCTACCTCCGTTCTAATTTCATCAAACAAAGAAGGCGTGTAAGAAACGGTATCATATAATATAACGTATGCCATCAGCGCATTTCCTTTTACATCATGCGGATAACCAACAACAGCGCTTTCAACAACAGCAGCGTGCTCATTGATTGCATTTTCGATTGGAGCAGTCCCTAAATTATGCCCAGATACGATAACAACATCGTCCACCCTACCGGTAATACGATAGTTTCCATCCCTATCACGAAGGGCTCCGTCCCCGGGAAAGTAGCGCCCATTGAAGGCCGAGAAATAGACTTCTTTGTAGCGCTGATGATCTCCATATATGGTTCGCGCAATTCCTGGCCATGGGTAATTAATGGTCAAAATGCCTTCCGCTTCTTGTTCCATGATTGGATTTCCTTTGTCGTCAACCAGGGCCACTTGAATTCCAGGGAGGGGTTGTGTAGCATAAGTAGGCTTTTGTACAGTCACTCCTGCTAATGAAGAAATTAATATCCCTCCAGTCTCGGTTTGCCACCAAGTATCAACAATAGGTACTTTCTCTTTACCTATGTTTGTGTTGTACCAATTCCATGCTTCATCGTTAATTGGTTCACCCACCGACCCTAGTACTTTCAGCGAAGAAAGATCATAATCGTCAATTAATTTTGTTGGATGTTTTGCCAAGGCACGAATAGCCGTTGGAGCTGTATAAAACTGTGTAACTTTATGCTTCTCACAGATCTCCCAAAAGCGATTCCATTTTGGGTAAGACGGCACACCCTCAAAATGTACGGAAGTCGCACCACAGGCCAAGGGGCCATATACCATGTAACTGTGTCCTGTAATCCACCCAATGTCTGCAGTACACCAATATATGTCTTCTGGTTTATATTGGAAAACATTCAGGAAAGTATAGGCTGTATATACCATGTAACCGCCACAACTATGCACCATACCTTTCGGCTTTCCTGTAGAGCCAGAGGTATATAAAATAAACAACGGATCTTCTGCATCCATAAGTGTTGGGGCGCATTTTTCGGAAAGACCGTCAATAAAATCGTGCCACCATATATCCTTTCGATTATCCCAATCTACCGTTTGGAAGGTGCGTTGAAAAACAATACATTTTTTCACCGTTTCACATTGGCGCAAGGCTTCATCGGCAATGGTTTTTAGTGGAATTTTTTTATCTCCGCGAAAGGCACCATCGGCGGTAATCAACAGAGTACATCCAGCATCATTGATACGTGCGGCAAGGGCTGTTGAAGAAAAACCAGCAAAAACGACAGAATGTACTGCTCCTATTCGAGCACAAGCCAAAACAGCTATGGTTAACTCGGGCACCATTGGCATATAGATACAAACCCTATCCCCTTTTTTTATTCCTTGGTTTTTTAAACCATTGGCAAAACGACAAACAGCATCAAGTAAATTTTTATAGGAATAACGTTTTACAGCATCATCAGGATCGTTGGGCTCCCATATAAGTGCTTCCTTATCTGGATGAACAGCAACATGCCGGTCCAAACAGTTTTCTGTAATATTTAATTTCCCATCAACAAACCACTCCGTAGAAGGAATAGTCCAATCGTGTTTCAAGACCTCCTTCCAAGGCTGTTGCCATTGAAAGGTTGAGGCGATCTCTGCCCAAAATTTGGTTGGATTATCGATAGAATAACGGTAGGCTTCTTGGAAGGCTTCTGGGCTTTCTAGTTGAAAATCAGAGAGTTTCTTCATTCATATATTTCTTAGGTTACCCAATATATAAAAATAGATTTCATAGCCTTCTACATTCTAAAAAAAGATATTAAATTGTTAAAAAAAACATCATGCTTCCAAAAGGTCATAAACTTAATAGTATACTCTTTATAAAATGCCCACGTTGCCATGAAGGTAACTTCATTCAACGTAAGGTCTATAATTTTAGTGGCTTTACCTCTGTAAGAAAAACCTGCCCTGTTTGCGCACTCAATTACCACATGGAGCCTAGTTTCTATACAGGCTCTATGTATGTTGCTTATGCACTTGGAGTTGCTGTAATGATCGCTGTTATTGTACTAAACTATTTGCTTTTTGAAACCTTCTCCTTTCTTCGCGCATTCTGGATAATCCTTGGCGTTTTGATAGCCTTAGGCCCCTACCTCAATGCACTATCAAAAATTGTATGGGCAAATCTCTTTTTCAAGTATGACCCCAATTGGAAGGAGAAATAGACTAGTCCTTTTTTAGCTGAGAAATCACCTTTCCAATCATCGCTTCATCTAAACCAAAGGTGGGATGATTAAATTTTGAATGAAGCTTAGTATCCTCCTGTTTTTTCGCAGAAAGATGGATCCACTCAAAATCATGGGAAGCAAATAAACCACAGTTAGCAGCATTAATACCACCTCCAGGTAAAATAAACAAGTGGTTCTTCATTTGTTTTCGCCAATTGGAAAGCGCTTCAATACCAGCCGCCGCCGTAGCATACTGTCCAGAGGTTAAAACCCCATCAAAACCAATACGACTAAGCTCTTTTAATGCTTCCTCGGGCTTGTTTACTTCATCAAAAGCACGATGAAAAACCAAACACGTATTTACCAACTTATCTCTTAGTTGCTGAAGAAAACTTAATGGGAGATTCATTTCGCGGGTCAACATACCCGTAACGATACCCGCAACGCCCATGGAATTAAAATACAGACAATCGCGTTCGATACAATCTAACTCCTCTTTGGTGTAGAAAAAATGACCACTACGCGGCCGCACCAAAACATGGATAGGGATAATCGATATTTCTAAGGCCTTTTCAACAAAAGCAATGGAAGGGGTTAAACCGCCACAACCTATCTCCACACAAAGTTCTACACGGTCAACCTTCAAGTATTGCAAGGCGATTAGGTCTTCCAATCGATTGATACATACCTCTATTTTCACAAATTAACGCTTAAGATTAGTTCTTTACTATTTAGGAAAGATAAGTAGATTTTAATACATTGTTGGACATGAAACGTAGATCCTTTATAGCAAAAGTTGCAATTGCTGGTAGTCTTCCTAGTTTAGCACCAAAATCACTTTTTGGTCAAGACAAATCGACTCCTGTTATTGATGGACCAATCGCTGTATGCACATGGAATTTTAAGGACGCAAATGCTGCTGCAGGAAAAGCCTTAATGAAAGGGGAAGATGCCCTTAGTGCAGCCATAAGTGCTGCAGAAGTAGAAGAGGAAAACATCGACAACTCTACTGTTGGTTTAGGTGGAACTCCCGACAGAGATGGCCGAGTAACCTTAGATGCCTGCGTTATGGATCACAACGGGAACTGTGGTGCCGTTTTAGCTGTTGAAAATGTAGTACATGTAGCTGCTCTTGCACGAGATGTAATGGAAAAAACCCCTCATGTAATGTTGGCTGGTCATGGTGCAGAACAATTTGCCCGATCCTTGAACTACCCCAGCACACTCCTATTAACAGCTGAACGAAAAAAAGCGTGGGAAAAGTGGAAACACGAAGCCCGTTATCAACCCATCATCAACATTGAAAATCATGATACCATAGGTGTTTTGTGCAGAGACAAAGCAGGAAACATTAGTGGAGCATGCAGTACGAGTGGATTGGGGTATAAGATGAGTGGTCGCATTGGTGATTCACCGATCATTGGCTCAGGTTTATTCATCGACAATGAAATTGGCGGTGCAGTAGCCACCGGTATGGGCGAAGAGGTGGTAAAGACCGTGGGAAGCTTTTTGATTGTAGAGCTGATGCGACAAGGCAAAACACCCCAAGAAGCCTGCGACGAAGCCATAAAACGTATTCTAGAAAAACAAGTGGGGAAACCCAATTTTCAAGTTGCCTATATCGCACTTGACAAAAAAGGAAATGTTGGCGCAAGATCTATCCATGATGGCTTTTCATACATGCACTACAACAACAACATTAACCAAAACATTAACGTACAACCGATTTAATTTTTTTTGATGAAATATA